>OGPL01002961.1_pt1 | contig 11566 bp, 9 predicted proteins | sample 1552901 | NCBI WGS metagenome assembly OGPL01 (sample SAMEA2580244, study PRJEB22360) | human gut metagenome | biome: human gut; feature: human-associated habitat; material: faeces | place: Denmark | collected 2008/2010 | reverse complement strand
GCCAGCCTGTCCGGCGGAGGTAACATTGGTGACAGAAATTGCCACGGCGGCAGGGATAGAAAGCCCGGCACGCACCGCCAGGATGCCGAATCCAAAGGAGACGGAGAGATAGCCCAGGGCAATGGGAATGCCCTGGAGAACGCCTTTTCGAAATGCTTTGTTCAAGATGATGATGTCCTTTCCGGAGCCTGCGGACAGGCTCGTATCAAATGTCACAGCCATAACGGCACAGTAACTTTTATTATACCATAAACCGATGGGAAATGCAAATTTTTTCTGTCGGTTTTCTTTGTGGGGAAAATATGCAATATATGGAGAATCGTCTTGTGCTTTCTTGTGAAATGTGATATAATGGAAATATATGAAGAACGAGGACATTTTTCGAAAGTATGTTTTTGAGGTGATGAAAATGTGGATAACACTGCTTGCGGCGGTCATGATTATGGCGGCGTACTTTCTCATTTTGTATGGCGGTGTCGGATTTGTTCAGGATAAGCGGTTCTTTTCCTCTGCGCCAAAGGAAAATCTGGCGGCAATTCCCGACACAAAGGAACGGTTTCGGGGCGCTCACATAATTGGCTGGCTGATTATCGCAGTTGCACTGCTCACGTTTCTGGGCGCAGCCGCTCTTGCGATAGGGGACGGAATCAAAAATGATTTTGGTTTTCTGCAATTCTTTGTGCGGTTTCTTGTGATGCTCTATCTGATGGAAGTGTACGACATCTTCTTTTTTGACTGGGTACTGCTCTGTCACTCGAATTTCTTTCCCCACTTTTATCCGGAGCTGAAAGGCATCGTCGGGCCGCATATGTTCGGATACAACAAGAAAAGCCATATCATCCACTTTATCGTGTACATTCCTGCCTGTGCCTTGGTTGCATGGATATGCACGCTTTTTTGAGAATCAGACGTTGCGAGGAGAGAAAACATGAAGAATACACTTAATGTAAAAGTACTGTATCACTTTTATCACAGCGCAGTAAAAGCAGAGCTGAAGAGACGAGGTTTTTCCAAGGATGTCTCCGGGAAGATCAATGAAGAACACAAGAAGATCATCGGGAGGGCAAAAGAAATCGGAAAATCCCGGCTTTTGAGTTCTTACATTATGGCAACCTATTTCATTGCAATGAACCGGAGTACCGGAAAGCCGGCTGAGGAAAATTATGAGATACTTCGTGACGGACTGTGCGCATCGAAGTTATTCCACAAGGCAATCGGGGATGTGGAGCATTATTTAGCCCCGAAGAAAATGCCGGGCAGACTGCAATGGTCTGCGGACAGCCATAAGCGCCGCTATGAAAACGACTGGGTCGTTGATATTCTGCCGGGAAACGGGGAATATGACCTGGGATACGACTATCATGAATGCGGTGCATATAAACTGTGCCAGGATGAGGGCTGTCCGGAATTGACCGCCTATATGTGCCGGATGGACTATGTGCTTGCGGATATTATGAATATGAAGCTGGTGAGAACCGGGACAATTGCAGAAGGTGCGGCATATTGTGATTTTCGGTACAGCAGACGAAATGATACAGAGCATCAGTGAGGTGTTATCACAATGAAAATCAAACAGCAAAAACAGATCAGAGCATTTTTAGAAGAGGAATTCGAAAGCGGCAAAAGCAGCGCTTTGTTTGATGCGCAGGAGAAATCGCTCCGGACGCTGATCGAAAACACAAAGGGTAAGTCGAAAAACCAGATGAAAACGCTGACGCAGACCATTCTGCCACGCATTGCGCTGTACCTGGCACTGCAAAAGACCGGCTTTTCCCAGGAGGATGTGTTCCGGCATATGCGGAAGTATATGATGGACAAAGTTGCTACAAGACCATGCGGGCCTATATGCTTGAGATCGTTGCACCGGAAAAGCATTCCTCCACGGCAAAGATGGAACTGGTGCCGGGATTCTACGCCATTTACAGCAGGGTCTTTCTCAAGATCATGCGTACCACCGATTTGCAGGAAAGCACGCAGGCAGCCGGCAAGAACTACTTTGACATCACTATCACAAAGTGTCTCTGGCATACCGCCTGTGTGGAAAACGGCTGTGCGGAGCTGTGCAGTTTGTTTTGCGACGTGGATGACGTGACCTACGGCGGCTTAAAGAAAATCAGCTTTTCACGAACCCAGACCTTAGGCTACGGCGGCAGCTGCTGCGATTTTCACCTTTTTAAGAAGCAAGCTGGTACGTTTATCGCAATTGCGGTATTCCCACCAATCGTCCTATTTATGCAAAACGCAGCAAAACCACACACATTCTATATGCAATCTGCCGAAAGCAAAAAGAAGATGCGGAAAACACTTGACTTTTTTCCGGAAGTGTGGTATAATTCATATCAAACAGATAGGTAATATAGAAGTTACCGGAAAGGGAGTCATATCATGAAAGTTTATCAGAAGATCACAGATCTGATTGGCGGTACACCGCTGCTGGAACTGGCAAATCTGGAGGCAAAAGAAGCACTGCCGGCAAAAATCTATGGCAAGATGGAATATTTCAATCCGGCAGGCAGCGTAAAGGACAGAATCGCAAAGGGCATGATCGACGATGCTGAGGCAAAGGGTCTGCTGAAACCGGGCAGCGTTATCATCGAACCGACCAGCGGTAATACCGGAATTGGTCTGGCTTCCATTGCGGCTGCCAGAGGTTATCGTCTGATTATCGCAATGCCGGAGACCATGAGCGTAGAGCGCCGCAATCTGATGAAGGCATACGGCGCAGAGCTGGTGCTGACAGAGGGCGCAAAGGGCATGAGTGGTGCGATCGCCAAGGCAAAGGAACTGGCAGAAGAGATCCCGAACAGCTTTATTCCGTCTCAGTTCACCAACCCGGCAAATCCGGAGGTTCACGAAAAGACCACCGGCGTGGAGATCTGGGATGACACAGACGGTACCGTCGATATCTTTGTTGCCGGCGTCGGCACAGGCGGTACGATCACCGGCGTGGGCAAGTATCTGAAGTCCAAGAACCCCAACGTGAAGGTAGTTGCAGTTGAGCCGAAGGGTTCTCCGGTGCTGTCCGAGGGCGTTTCCGGTCCGCACAAGATCCAGGGCATCGGGGCAGGCTTTGTGCCGGAAACACTGGATACCAAGGTTTACGACGAAGTCATTGCGATTGAGAACGAAGATGCGTTTGAGATCGGCAGAGAAATCGCCAGAACAGAGGGCGTGCTGGTGGGCATTTCTTCCGGTGCGGCAGTCTGGGCAGCCATCCAGCTGGCAAAGCGTCCGGAAAACAAGGGTAAGACCATCGTTGCACTGCTGCCGGATACCGGTGAGCGTTATCTGTCTACCCCGATGTTCTCCTAAGAGAAAGCAAAGCAATAGAAATTTAAGCCATGAGGAACAAAGCAGTTCAGTTTCCTCATGGCTTTTTTGTTTGCATTTTCCGGCGGAGTATGGTATACTAAAATATAAATGATTCTGGTATGGAGGTGAGACTATGACGGCAGATATGGGGCTGGGGCGAAAGCTGGAACTGTTCCTGCTGGATCTGCTCTATCCCAACGCCTGTCCCTGCTGCGGAAAGTCGCTGCCCTGGCAGGCATACCTTTGTGAGACCTGTCAGACCGAACTGCTGGCATATCCGGCAGATGCATTTTGTTCACAGTGCGGAAAGCCTGTCCATGACTGCATTTGCGGCGAAGGATTGGCGTATGACCGGGCGGTGGCACTGACGGTATACGAAGGTGCTGCCCGGAAAGGCGTCCTTTCCATGAAATCCGCAGTCAGTCTCCAGTTTGGCAGATTCTGCGGCGCAGAACTGGGGAAACGCATCCTGGCGAATGATGCCTTGTCCGGCTATGATATGGTTGCGCCGGTTCCTATGTCCAGACGCAAGCAATTGAAACGCTGCTGCAATCCGGCGGCAGTCCTGGCGAAAGAAGTTGCCGCCATAACACGTATCCCATACCGAAAAGACCTTTTGCATGACAACGGCACGGGACGGCAGCAGCACACCTTGTCTGCGGCACAGCGGCGGGAAAACACCGGGCAGTTTTCTGCTGGGACGGTTTCACTGAAAGGCTGCCGCATCCTGCTCTGCGATGACGTTCTCACCACCGGCAGCACCATGAACCGATGTGCGGCGCTGCTGAAAGCCCAGGGAGCGGCAGAAGTGGCTGCTGTTGCCGCAACAACGACACAACTGAAAAAGACAGAACCAGACGACTGATTTCCACCCAACATACCCAGAAAGGAACGAAACATGAATTTGATTCTACTGCTGCTTTCCCTTGTGATGATTGCCTGCATTCTCTGTAATAAGCTGACCAGCAAAATCGGAATCCCTATGCTGCTGGCATTCCTGGCAGTGGGAATGCTCTGCGGCGTGGACGGCATTTTACATATCCGGTTCGACAATTATGCCATGACGGAGACGCTTTGTACCGTGGCGCTGATCTTCATTATCTTTTACGGTGGTTTCGGCACAAAGTGGAGCGCTGCCAAACCGGTTGCCGGAAAATCCGTGCTGCTGTCCACGCTGGGCGTGTTTCTGACGGCGTTCGGTGTCGGTGTATTCTGCCGGTTTGCCCTGCACACCAGCTGGATGGAGGGCATTCTTATGGGTGCAGTCCTCGGCTCTACGGATGCGGCATCCGTGTTCTCCATTCTCCGTTCCAAAAAGCTGAACCTGAAATACGGGACGGCATCCCTGCTGGAAGTCGAAAGCGGCAGTAACGACCCGGTGGCATATCTGATGACGACCATTCTTCTGGCAATGATGACCTCGGAGATCACGCCGGGGAAGATGTTGTATATGATCTTCGCCCAGATCGTCTACGGCGTGGGCATCGGCGCAGTCCTTGCGGTATGCACTGTCTTTTTTCTCCGGCGCTTTCGCTTTGAGGTCTCCGGGTTTGATACCGTTTTTATGGCGGCGGTGGCAATCTTGTCCTATGTGCTGCCGGTGCTGGTGGGCGGAAACGGCTATCTCAGCGCCTATATCGCCGGCATCATTCTGGGAAACGCCAAGATTCCCAACAAGAAAAACCAGGTGTTGTTTTTCGACGGCGTGACCAGCTTTATGCAGCTGATGGTGTTCTTCCTGCTGGGACTGCTCTGTACACCGTCCCGGCTGGGCAGTGTGATCCTGCCGGCGCTTGCCATCGCTGTGGTGCTGACTTTCGTAGTGCGTCCGCTGGTGGTGGCGCTGCTGCTCACACCGTTCCGTTCAAAGCTTTCCCAGCAGCTGCTGGTCTCCTGGGCAGGACTGCGTGGCGCAACTTCGGCAATCTTTGCGCTGACCGCAGCCGCCAGCGGGGCAGTGCTGCAATACGACCTGTTTCACCTGGTATTCTGCGTGGTGCTGTTTTCCATTGCACTCCAGGGAACACTTCTGCCGCTGGTCTCCCGAAAGCTGCACATGATCGACGAGTCAGCGGACGTTCTGAAAACATTCAACGACTATACAGAAAAGAAAGAACTTCAACTGCTGCGTCTGCCGCTGGAGCCGGGAAACAGCTGGATCGGGCAGCCGGTCAGTGCGCTGCACCTGCCGCCGGATACCATGCTGGCGACCATCCTCCGGGACGGGGACAGCGTTGTGCCACGAGGGGACACGGTGCTTTGCGAAGGTGATGTGGCAGTACTGGCGGCAGGACACTGCGGCGGCAAGCTGCAAAATGTCCAGCTCAGTGAAATGGAGATCACAGCCGACCACAGCTGGAACGGCAAGACCCTGGCGGCGCTGCGGCTGCCCCAGGAGGAACTGGTGGTGCTGGTGCGCCGGGGCAGGGAATCGCTGATTCCCCAGGGCGACACGGAAATTCATGCCGGCGATGTGCTGGTAATGTACGGAAAGTAAGAGGAAATACATATTTTGAAACGAATCAATCTGAAACAAGTCAACTGGATGAAAGCGCTGAAAATCGCCGGCGGCGGCGTGGCTGCCATTCTGCTGGCGGAGGCGCTGGGACTGCAAAATGCGGCATCTGCCGGCATTATCACACTGCTGACCGTGCAGAACACACGCCGGGAAACGGTGATGAGCAGCGTGCGGCGGTTTGCCGGATTTGGCATCATGACCCTGCTCAGCCTGCCGATCTATCACTTCTGCGGCACTGCGCCCTGGTCGTTCGGCATTGTGCTTTTGCTGCTCCTGCTGCTCTGCTATGCCTTCCGGATGGACGATGCAACGCCCATCAACGCAGTTATGGCGACCCACTATATGTTTGCCGGCGGCGTGTCCATCGGTATGGTGGGAAACGAAATTCTGCTGCTGGTAATCGGCAGCGGCATCGGCGTCTGTCTCAACTGGTTCATGCCCAGGAATCTGAAAAAGATTCACGAGATGCAGCGCCAGCTGGACGAAGAAATCCGGGGCATCCTGGAACGGATGTCCGTGCGCCTGCTGGAGGTAGACCATACTGGCTATGATGACAGCTGCTTTGCACGGACAGAACGCCTGTCTGAGGAACTGCGCCGGGAAATTGACCTGTTTTTGCAGAACCAGACCTGGCAGGACGATATTTACTTTATGCGCTACACTGCCATGCGCCGGGAACAGTGCCGGGTACTGCAAGTGATGTACCGCCAGCTGCTGCGGCTGAATCAGATTCCGGAGCAGGCGACACCTTTGTCTGCATTTCTGAAAGAGATCGCACAGCATTTTCATGAGGGAAATGACTGCACGGCACTTCTGGAACAGCTGGAAGAGCAGTTTGCGGCATACCGCCGGGATGCCCTGCCGGAAACCCGTGCGGCATTTGAAAACCGGGCGATTCTCTACAGCATCCTCACAGAACTGCGCTCGTTCCTGGAGATCAAGCAGCGGTTTTATCTGGCGCTGCCGGAACAGGAACGCAAGCAGATGTTTGAACGGCTGACCAGAGACATCACTCCGCCGGCACAATTGCAGTGATATTCCCGGACAGTTCCGGGTAAACAGAGACTGTCCCGGCGTTTCGTGCTTCGCCGGAGAGCATCCCTGTATCTACAATGAATTCCAGAACATTTGCACCGCTTTCGCAGCTGCGATAGCGGTGCGTTTTGTCTGTGTGCTGGTCTGCTTTGATATCGCCCACCCGAACGGTAAATTCGCTGCCGTTTTCCAGCGTAACGGCAAACCGCTCACCGCAGCCGCTTTCCAGCCAGCCTGTCCCCATGGCGACCAGATAATCGTCCGCCATGCGCCGCAGTCCCCGGTCATCTGTCCAGGCGTTCTGTTCCATGGCGTACTGGACGGAGTCGGTGTCCGTGATGGTGCAGTAATCCATATAGGCTTTGAACCAGGTCTCGTGTTCCTGGAAAAACGGGTCACTTTCCGGGATGGTGGAGGTTACTGCGACAGTTGTTTCCGACTCCGTGGCAGCTGTGGTTTCGGGCGGTATTGTAGTAGTGGCTGTGGCGGTCAGAACAGTAACCGCAGTTGCCACGGCGGCAGTTGTCTGCGGTGACTGTGTCTCCGTAGGCGGTATGGACATCGCCGGTGCAGTCTCCGCCGGCGTCGGCAGGGGTTCCAGCGGCATCACATCCACCGGGCGAATCGGGGAAGTTTCTGGGATGGCGTGGGTCTGGGGCAGCAGAACATTGCCCAGGGCAGGGATCTGGTGAATGGTCAGCGTACAGAGACACCCGGCACAAAGAGATGCCAGAACTTTAGAAAATTGCAGCATGGGTCATACCTCCTGTTCGGTGAAACGGCGTTGCGTATCGTCCAAGCATATGCGGCAGTGTGGAAAAGATATGCAGTATGACGACGAAATTTGTGCGTATCGTTAAATCTAAACTGTTCAAATTTGTCTGATATCACGAAATCTACGGATTTTTCCGGAAAGCACTTGACAAATGAAGCAAAAATGCGTATACTAAAAATAATTAAATTCCATGAGCAAAAGTAAGTAGCCGGCAAAACGGTAGCACAGAGAGTCGGGGACGGTGTGATCCCGATGTATACGCTGTCGGTGAATGGGTTTGTGAGAAGCGAGGCGAACGGGCATCTGCCCCAGTAACTGATGCCGCAGCTCCTGCGTTATCGGGAGAAGGATATATCCGGTGTATCATACGGCGTATCTGAGAAGAGGGAAATGAACAAGGCATCATTTCTGAAATTGGGTGGCAACACGTAGACAACAAGTCTGACGTCCCATGTGAATGGGATATCAGGCTTTTTTTATTTGCATAAAGGAGTGAACGCATCATGTTAAGACCGTCATTGGAAGAGGTAAAAGCGCTGGCGAAACAGTACAACACCATTCCGGTATTCTATGAGTTCTCGGCAGACAACCAGACGCCGCTGAACATCTACCGGGCATTTTCCCAGGAGAGCCGCAATTCGTTTATCCTGGAAAGTGTCAGCAACGGCGTGCAGTGGGACCGCTACTCGTTCGTTGGCTTTTCGCCGAAGGAAGAAATCCGGATCACCGGAAACACCGCTGAAATCCGCAGCGGCGAGAAGAGCGAGACCTTTGAGGTAGCACATCCCATTGCATTTCTGAAAGAACGCATGGCGGCTTATCATTCTCCGGTGCTGGAGGGTGCGCCGAATTTCACCGGCGGTCTCATCGGATATTTCGGCTATGACACGGTGCGCTATATGGAGAAAAAGCTGACCAACGTGCCGGAAGATGACATCCATATGCCGGACTGCCACCTGTTCCTGTACGAGGAACTGCTGGCATACGACCACTTGAACAGCAACGGCATTGTGATTCTGAACCTGCACACAGACGGTGACCTGGGCGCACAGTACGCCGCAGCACAGTGGAGAGCTGAGGAACTGGCAGACATCGTCCGTCACTATAATCCGCAGCCGCAGGAAAGACGGCATCACGGCGAATCGGTGGTTCGCTCCAATCTGACAAAGGAACAGTACAGCCAGATGGTACGGGATGCCAAGGAATATATCAAGAACGGCGATATTTTCCAGATCGTGCTTTCTCAGCGGTTCGAGATCAGCAATCCGCCGGACAGCTTTTCCGTTTACCGAAAGCTCCGTGCGACAAATCCGTCTCCGTATCTCTACTATTTCCACACCCCGGATTACGATGTGGCTGGCGCATCCCCGGAGATGCTGGCAAAGGTGACCAACGGCGTGATCCACAATCGACCCATTGCCGGAACAAAGCCCAGAGGACGAACACCGGAAGAGGACATTGCCAACGAAAAGGCACTTGCCGCAGACCCCAAGGAACGTGCAGAGCACACCATGCTGGTAGACCTGGGACGCAACGATGTGGGTAAGGTCTCCGAGTTCGGCAGCGTCGAGGTCACACGCTATATGGTGACGGAACGGGCATCCAAGGTAATGCACCTGGTTTCCGACGTGATCGGAAAGCTGCGCCAGGATCAGACCGCACTGGATGCACTGATGGCGATTCTGCCGGCGGGCACGCTGTCCGGCGCACCGAAAGTGCGTGCCATGGAGCTGATCGACCAGTTCGAAAACCGCAAGCGTGGGCTTTACGGCGGAACGGTCGGCTATCTGGGATTCGACGGCAACATCAACACCTGCATTGCGATCCGCACCGTGCTGTTCACCAACGATAAGGCTTATGTTCAGGCAGGCGCAGGCATCGTGGCAGATTCCGTACCCGAAAATGAATACTATGAAACCGTAAATAAGGCTCTGGCAGTCATCAACGCCATCAAGGAGGCAGAACAATGATTTTATTGATTGACAATTATGATTCATTCACTTACAATCTCTATCAGTATATCGGCGAACTGTATCATGACATCCAGGTGGTACGCAACGACGAAATTACAATAGAACAGATCGAGGAGATGCACCCGCAGGCGCTGATCCTTTCCCCTGGTCCCGGCTATCCGAAGGACGCCGGCATCACCATGGAGACGATTCGTCACTTCAACGGCAAGATTCCCATGCTGGGTGTCTGTCTGGGACATCAGTCCATTTGCGAGGCATTCGGCGGCACAATCGTCCGGGCAGCGCATCTGATGCACGGCAAGGCAAGCCAGATGGTACTGGATACCACAAGCCCCATTTTCGCCGGACTGCCGAAAATGGTTTCCTGCGGCAGGTATCATTCGCTGATTGCCCAGGAATCGGATTTTCCGGAGTGCCTGAAAGTAACAGCACGGGATGAAAACGGTCAGATCATGGCGCTCCAGCACCGTGAGACACAGACCTACGGCGTGCAGTTCCATCCGGAGTCGCTGCTCACCGGTGACGGCAAGCGGATGCTGGCGAACTTCTTGAATCTGATTCCCGGTGTGTCTGTGGAACTGCCGCCCATTGTGGAAGATCGTCCGAAAACAGAACTGAAAAAGTATATTGCAAAAGTGGCAGACGGCTGTGACTTGACATTGGAAGAGGCACAGGATGCCATGGATATTATCATGAGCGGCAGTGCGACAAACGCACAGATCGCCGGACTGCTGGTGGCACTGCGCATGAAGGGCGAGACCATCGACGAAATTACCGGTTTCGCCAAGGGAATGCGGAACAAGGCAAAGCACGTCACCGGCTGTGAAGAGTCCATTGAGATCGTCGGCACAGGCGGCGACCTGGCAAACTCGTTTAACATCTCCACCACTTCCTCTTTCGTAATTTCCGCTGCCGGAATGCCGGTGGCAAAGCACGGCAACCGCAGCGTTTCCAGCAAGAGTGGTGCGGCAGACGTGCTGGAAAGCCTGGGTGTGAAGATTCAGACCACACCGGAACAGGCAAAGGCATCCATTCAGGAAATCGGTATTTCCTTCCTGTTCGCACAGAGCTATCACGGCGCTATGAAATATGTTGCGCCGGCTCGAAAGGAACTGGGCATCCGTACCGTGTTCAACGTCCTCGGACCGCTGACCAATCCGGCATCCACCAACTACATCCTGCTGGGTGTATATGAAAAGGCGATGCTGCCGGTAATGGCACGTGTTCTCCTGGGACTGGGTATCAAGAGTGCTATGATCGTCTACGGCAATGACCGCCTGGATGAGGTCTCCATTTCCGATAAAACATCCGTTGCAGAAGTACGTGACGGCAAGATCACGGAATACGAGATCGCACCGGAGGATTTCGGTTTCCCACGGGCATCCAAGGAAGAAATCGTCGGCGGTATAGCAGACGAAAATGCGAAGATCACCCGTGGCATTCTGGATGGTTCCATTCGTGGCGCAAAGCGGAACATTGTTCTGATGAACGCCGGCTGTGCGCTGTATGTTTCCGGAAAGGCTGCAACCATTGCAGATGGTATCCGGCTGGCAGAACAGCAGATCGACAGCGGCAAGGCACTGGAAAAGCTGCATGAACTGGTGGAATTCACCAACCGGAATGCGTGAGGTGCTGGAATGATCTTAGATGATATTATGAAATACCGGGCGCAGCAGCTGGAACGGGAAAAGGCTGCCTGCGGTCTGGATGCAATGAAAGTCCGGGCGGAAAAAGCTCTGGCTGACCGCAAACCGGTTTCGCTGAAAGCGGCTCTGAAAAAGGATACCATTTCCTGCATCTGCGAGGTAAAAAAAGCGTCTCCGTCCAAGGGACTGATTTGTGCGGATTTCCACCCGGTGGAAATTGCCAAGACCTATGAGGCAGCCGGCGCAAACGCCATCTCCTGTCTCACGGAAGAGCATTATTTCCAAGGCTCGTCGGAATACCTGGCGG
>OGPL01002960.1_pt1 | contig 11569 bp, 10 predicted proteins | sample 1552901 | NCBI WGS metagenome assembly OGPL01 (sample SAMEA2580244, study PRJEB22360) | human gut metagenome | biome: human gut; feature: human-associated habitat; material: faeces | place: Denmark | collected 2008/2010 | reverse complement strand
TCGGAAAAGGAATTGAATACGGCATAACCACACTTCTTGAATTGCGGGGATTTTTCTGCGCAACGAAAGGAGTGTTTTTTTATGCAGGTTTATAAAGCTATTAAGTATATCCGTCTTTCCTATACGGATGACAAGTCGGTGGAAAGTGACAGCGTTGCCAATCAGCGGCGGCTCATTGATGATTTCATTGCCCGGCACCCGGAGATTGAGGTTGTGGCAGAAAAGATTGACGACGGTTACAGCGGTGTCCTCTTTGACCGTCCAGCATTTCAGGAAATGATGCGGATGATCGAACAGGGCGAGGCTAACTGTGTCATTGTAAAAGACCTTTCCCGCCTGGGGCGTGAGTACATAGAGACGGGCCGTTATATGCGTCGGGTATTTCCGGCCTACGGCGTCCGTTTTATCGCCATCAATGACAATGTAGACACGGAAAATGACGCTGCAGATGATCTCACCGTATCGGTAAAAAACATTATGAACGAGGCATACTGCCGGGATATTTCCGTAAAGACCCGGAGTGCCCTGGATGTGAAACGACGCAGCGGTGATTTTGTTGGAGCTTTTACTATTTACGGTTATGTAAAAACTGGCGACAAGCATAAGAGTTTGGAAGTTGACGAGTATGCAGCGGGTGTGGTACGGGATATTTTCAGAAAGCGTCTGGAAGGATTCAGTGCTTCCCATATTGCTGATGAACTGAACCGCATGGGTATTCTCTCTCCGCTGGCTTATAAGAGGAATCACGGGATGCCCCATGCCAAAGGCGGCTATACGGACCGTAAGGATTGTAAATGGTCTGCCACTACCATCATCCGCATTTTGAAGGACGAAACCTATACCGGGACACTGGTGCAGGGAAAACAGACAACGCCCCACTTCAAATTGAAGGAGCGTGAGGATAAGCCTTCATCCGAGTGGATTCGTGTAGAGGGCACCCATGAGGCGATTATCCAGAAACACGATTTTGACCTGATTCAGCGACTTCGCCGGATTGACACCCGGACCTCTCCTAAATCGGATAAGGTATATCTGTTCTCCGGTATTTTGATCTGTGGATGCTGCGGCTGCCGCATGACCCGTAAGACAAACCGCTACAAAGACAAGGAATACCACTACTACTATTGCCCTACGGGCAAAAAGAATGGCTGCGCTTCCTCTGTGATGCTGAAAGAGGACGACTTGATCGAGTGTGTGCAGGACAGCTTAAAGGGCCATATTGAAAATGTGGCTTCTCTGGATTCGCTGTTGTCCAGTATCAGTCAGGAACGGATCAACCGGGAACTGGCCCAGGAATACGCCGGACAGATCAGAGCCAATAAAAAACAGTTGGCACAGATTGAGGGTTTCAAGACGAAGCTCTATGAAAATCTGGTGAGCGGGATTCTTACCAAAGAAGAATATCTATCCTACAAGCGGAAATACAATGCGGACATTGAATTGCTGCAAAAGGCAGTTGCGGAATGGGAGGAACGGCTGACAGATGTATTGGAAAACCGCAGCGAGCGGAACCGCTGGATCAATCACTTCATGCAGTTTTCCACGATGGAGGAAATTGACCGCCGCGCAGTCATGCAGCTTATCCGCAGTATTCGCGTGATTAGCAAGGACGAGCTGCATATTGAATTTAATTATCAGGACGAATACAAAAAAGCGGTTGCCCTGGCAGAGCAGATCGTAGAACAGGCCGCGGAAAGGAAGGTGGGTTAAATGGCAAGAAAGAGCAGAAAAGAAACAGTAATCACGGCTGAGCCAGTACCATCTTTATATGTTCATGTAGCACTGTATATCCGGCTTTCCGTGGAGGATAACAAGAAACGGGGATGTTCGGTGGAAAACCAAAAGCTGGTCCTGAATGATTTTCTTGCTGATAAACCGGATTTTGTCGTCTATGATACCTATATCGACAACGGCATGACGGGCACGAATTTCCATCGTCCGGGCTTTCAACAGATGCTTTCGGATATTGAGGCAGGCTATATCAACTGTGTGATTGTTAAGGACCTATCCCGCCTGGGGCGTAATTCCATTGATACCGGCTATTATATCGAACAGTATTTCTACACGCACAATGTCCGTTTTATTGCGGTTACAGATCAGTTTGATACGGCAGACCCCGGCAATCTTCACGGAGGCATTATGCTTCCGCTGAAAAACATGATAAATGAAGCCTATTCGCTGGATATTGGCCGGAAGATCAAGGCCCAGGCAAGGCAGGCCATGAAAGACGGTGACTATATTGGCGCACGGGCTCCATACGGCTACCGGAAAGACCCGGAGAACTGTCATAAACTGCTGATTGACGAGGCCGCCGCTCCTGTTGTGCAGCAGATTTTCCAGTGGGCTTATGAGCGTGTAGCGTTAAACCGTATTGTGCGTAATCTGAATGAAATGGGGATTCCTGCCCCAAGCCATTATAAAAAGACTACCGGTGAAATTACCAGCCCTGGGCTGATCGGGAGCGGGAAATGGCAGACCCGTACTGTAATGAAGATACTGGAAAGTGAGGTTTATACCGGTGATCTGGTACAGGGCAAGACCAAAATTGTAGACCACCAGCAGGTACAGGCCGGAGACGATAATCTGATCGTTGCAAGGCATACCCATGAGCCTATTATCAGCCATGCGGTTTTTGAGGCGGTACAGGACTATCGGAAACAGGTCTGCGAGCAAAGCAAGGCTGTGCCAAAAAAACCATATACCCCCAATATCTTTAAGGGAAAGGTATTCTGTGCGGATTGCGGCAGGAGTCTCCACCGGCAGCGGGCGGAGCGCAAAAAAGGGCCGGATATTTACTGGTTTCATTGCCTTACCAACAGCCGGGTAGAAAAAGATAGCTGCAAGGGTGTGATGATACAGGAAACGGAGCTGATCGCTACGGTCACATCTGTTTTGGAGAAAGAGCTGACGGTTGCCCTGGGAATGTCTCTCCCCCTCTTTCAGTTGGAGGCAAGGCAAAAACAGGAAAAGGATAAACTCAGGGGCCAGATGTCATCCAAACGGCAGGAAATTGAAAAGAAACGCCGGTTGATCCGCGGCCTATATGAGAACTTTGTACAGGGTGTTTTGACAAGCGAGGAATACTTTGAACTGAAAGCGGATTATGAGGAATCCATCAATACACTGTCCGGTGAGATCACCGAGCTTGAAAGGGATATGGATGCTCTCGACGAACAGTTTGTACGCTACCGGACTATGGAAAAGGATGCAAAGTCACTGGCAAAGGATCACCTGCTTACGGCAGAACTGATTGACCGGCTGATTGAGCGGATCGAGATAGACCACAAACGGGATATTCATGTGACCTTCCGCTTTAAGAGTGAATTTCAGGGAAAGGAAGTGGAGTCATGCGCAAATATGTAATTGCCCTTTATATTCGGTTATCCGTGGAGGATATTAAGACAGAAAGTTTGAGTATTCCGAACCAGCGCCTTATCCTGCGGGAAAAAGCCATGTCGCTGCCGGAATGGGATAATGGCGAGGTTTTGGAGTTTGTCGATAATGGCCATACGGGTACGAATTTTGAACGTCCCGCAGTGCAGGAGCTTTTGACGATGGTGCAGGCAGGAAGTATCGACTGTATCATTGTCAAAGACCTATCCCGGTTTGGACGCAACAGCATTGAGACCGGTTATTTCATCGAGCGGGTGTTTCCGCTCTATCACACCCGGTTTATCTCTGTCAGCGACGATTTTGACACCGTCAATTTCAAAGGAGATACCGGAGGGATTGATGTTGCCTTTAAGTATCTTATCAGCGAGTGCTACAGCCGTGATATGTCCATGAAAACAAAAAGCGCCAAATATGCGAAGATGCGCCGGGGCGAGTACCAGAGCGTTATCTGTCCTTACGGCTACCGCAAAAGCGCAGACGGGCGTATGGAGCCGGACGAAAATGTTGCGGGAAATGTCCGTCTGATATTTGAATGGGCGGCTGAAGGCAATACCGCAGCAGAGATCACCCGCAAGTTGTACGCCCTCCATATTCCCACGCCTGGAGAGTATCGGAGGGATAACGGAAAAGACCATTATAATGTGTCAAGGACACACGGCGTATGGAGCAGTTCAACAGTCCTGCGGATGCTGGAGGATCAGCGGTATATCGGCACCTACATAATCGGCAAACGCAAGGTGCAGGAAATCGGCAGCCGCTGCATGAAGCTCAAAGATGAAAGCGAGTGGTTCAAAATCCCCGACCATCATTCCGCGATTGTCAGCAAGGAATTGTTTGAGCAGGCCAATACTTCTATTAAGCGTTTTTCCCTCCCCAATAAAAAAAGGCGTGACTATCTGCTTCGGGGAAAGGTGTTTTGTGGATGCTGCGATCATGCTATGTCACTCAGAAATGGAGCATGGTTTTATTGCCGTCATTCCGAAGTGTCAGAAAGTTTTCCCTGTCATGGCGTGCGGGTAAAGATGGCTGATCTGGAGCAGGTAGTCTTTGAGACGATCCGGGCGCAGATGTGTCCGGCGTTGGGAATCGACGGCAGTAAAGATAAGCTGGATTTACAGACGGTCCAGCAGGCCGAGCATGAAGATAAGTTGCGGGCTATACAGGACAGCAAACGGCAGCTTTATGAACGGTATGCGCTTGGCGAGATCGATCTGGAAACCTACCGGTCACAGAAAGCAGTATATGACGCGGAACTGGTACAGGCCAAGAATGTCCATGCCGCTATCACAGCGCAGACCAAACAGATACAGAGTGATTATGAGGCGAGGCTGAAACAGCGGGAAATTGTTCAGGAAATAGGCAGCACCGATGTCCTGACGCAATCGCTGATAGACCGGCTTATCAACAGGGTATATGTTTTTCCTGGGGATCGGATTGAGATAGAATATGTTACGCAGGACTTTTTAGGAACGGAGAAATCTGGAAAGGAAGCATGAGCCATGAATACCGTATGGAACAGCTACGGGCAGCTATTGCAGCTGCCCGAAAAAACTTCAAAAAAGATGCAAATTTTTTTGTCGTGGGCTTGACATACGGGTGTCTGAGGTCATGGAAGCGCACATGCTCCTCGATGCCCGCGTTTTTCAGCAGTTTCCGGTTGATCCTTGACACGGCATCCGGACTCCAGTAGCCGCCCGTCCGGGGCGACGGGAACAGGATTGGATTGTCCGGGTGCTGTTCATGCTCCTGCACCAGCAGGTCCACTGCCTGCTGAGACAGCGCCACCTTGCGGACGGAGTTTTTTGTTTTCGGCTCCGTCACATCCAACTCGCCCTCCATGCGGGTGACCTGCTTATTCACCGTCAGGATGCGCTCTTTCACATTCAAATCTGACCACTGGAGCGCCAGCAGTTCGCCCCGGCGCAGGCCGCTGGACAGCTCCAGATAGAACATAGGCAGGACGCCGTATTTCTCCGCTTCCTGGAGGTATCTGCCGATCTTCTCCGGCGGGAGGATGGTCATCTCTTTCTTGTCCTTGGGCGGGATGCGGCAGTTCTCGCAGGGGTTGTACGGGATGAGCCGCTCTTTCACCGCCTGCTTCAGCGCCGCCTGCAGCACCGCATGGACACGCCGCACGAAGGTGTTGGACAGGGGCTTGTCGTTCTGCTTCGACCCACGCTGCATCCTGCCGTTTTCTTTCAGGTCGTTATACATTCTCTGGATGTGGATGGACGAGAGCTGTTTAAGCTTGATCGTACCGATGGCCGGGATGATGTGGTGCTCGATGATCCCCTCATAGCCCTTGGCGGTGTTGTAGCGGATGTTGGGCTTGCTGTAAGTTTCAAACCACAGGCGGCACCACTCCGCTGCGGTGTAGTCGCCCGTGTGATTGAGCGGTACGCCCCGGTTTTCCCGAATGGCTTTCGCCAGCTTTTCTTTGCACTCCGCCTGGGTCTTGGCGGACACACTTTTCTGGATGGCCCGGCCGGTGACCGGGTCGATGCCCTGGGTATATCTGCCCTCCCAGCGGCCGCTGGGCTTTTTGCGGATGCTGCCCTCGCCGTTGGCTCGTTTCTTTGCCATTTATGATCCCTCCTTTTTAACACAAACACATACCACAGAATCTCCGAAATAGCTATCACAATATTTCGGACTTTTTTGTAGCTTGCTCGTCGATCCATTCCATGAATTTGTCACGGGGAACGATGATGCGGCTTCCCAGTGTGATGGTGGGGAAATCCCTGCGGTGGGCCACCTCGTAGGCGTGGGCCAGACCGATGCCCAGCACATGGGACACATCCTCCACGGTCAGCATCAGCGGGAGTTCGTCAAAAGAGTTGTATTTGGATTTCCTCATTCAGTTCCTTTCTACCTTCCGCGCGGAAGGGTTTTATTCTTTGTTTTGCGGCGCAGTTTCTGCGCCGCTTACATGGTCATGTCGGGCCACTGCTCCTCATGGTCGTCCGGTTTATGACCCAAGGCCATGCGCTTCTCCTGCAGCTTCTTCAACCGCTTCCGGTCGATCTGAATACCTCCGGGGCGGGATTTTGGAACGGAGCTGTCCCGGAACACCCGGCTCATGTGGTGGAGCAGCCGGGTCACCGCCAGCATCGCAGAGGGCGGACGGTTTTCCTCCAAGTGGTTCAGGAGATACTGTGCATACTGGTTGTCCTGCTCCGCAGACTTGGTCAGCCAATAGACGCCCCGATCCTCGTCATGGAGAACCTCCCTACCAGCAAGGTACAGCTTGCCCAGCATGTACTGGGCGTAGGGGTTTCCCCGCTCGGCTGACTGAGTGAACCACTCCACGGCGGCATCACTATTTCGTTTGATCAAATCGCCTTTGAGCAGTTCCTTGGCCAGCCGATACATGGCGTAGCTGCTGCCGTTGACCGCGGCGGTGTACAGCCAATTCATTCCCTGCCGGATATCCCGTACCTCCACATCATCTGAGAGGTACAGCTTGGCCAGAGAGTACTGCGCCACCAGATGTCCCTGCTCCGCTGCCTGCTCGAACCAGTACCGTGCTTCCACCGAGTCCGGGATCAGCAAAGGTCCGTCCCGCCAGAGCTTTCCCATCAGGTACTGCGCATACATATCGCCGCTTTCCGCCAGCCTTTCCATTTCAGAGACGGCGTCGCTCCGCTCCTCCATGGTCAGGCGCTCGTCCCGTATGATATCCCGTAGCGCCCAGTAGTCGTAGGAGGCGTTTTGGAATTCCTCCGGCTCATCATTCTGACCCAGGTCTTTCTCCTCGAAGCCGATCTCACCCAACCGCAGGTGCTCCGCCTCCTGAATGACCGCATTCTTGATCTGCCGGAACTCCTTTTGCCGTGAGAGCGGGATGCGCTCCTGGGTCTTGTCGTGGTAGTAGCTGTCCACCTTCCCTTGGAGCATCATCCATTTTTCATAGCACTTGCTCACGGCTGGGAGCCGTTCCATCTCGTCCACGATCTCATCCACCAGATTCTTCAGCCGCTTTGGAAGATAGCCGTAGGACTTTTTTCCCTTGACCGCTCCGAGCTGCGCCGCCAGCTCCAGCATGAGCTGCTCGGCGTCCGGGTGGTCACATACGCCGTCCTGCATAGCGTGTACCAGTTCCAGCATCGCCCGGCGGGATTCCCGTACCAGCTCATCTCTGGAATCAGACTTCTGTTCGTAGAGATGGAGCATTTCGTTGCGAAAAATATCGTTGGTGAGTTTGGATTTGATCTGACGGATACCTTCCTTGGAGAGATAGGCCTGTCCCGGCTTTGCGGACCAGGCCATCATGTGGATGTGTGGGTGCTCGCCCTCGTCGTGGAAGGCGGCGTACCAGCGGAAGTCACCGGGCGGGATCTTCATCGCCGCCGCAATGTCGTTGCGGTGCGCCTGGATGAGATTTCGCCACGCCGCGGCGTTATCAAACCCAAGCCGGGCAGCATCCTCACGTTTGAGGGAGATGATGTGCGTCCATACATTTCCGGTGTAGCTCTCTAACTCTGCCATGGCCTTCTCCAGTGAAACGGAATCACCATCACCGAACAGACCGTGAGCGCCGATGCGCTCGGCGCGTGGCCGGGTGGCAATGTACTTCATGTACTGCTCCGACTCGTGAATGGAATCCCAGTTGGCTTCGAGAGCCAGCGTGATGAACGCAGAGGCGTTGACCTTAGTGGGTTTCGTCAGGTAGTCCTCGTACTCATAGAGCGTCTTGCTGTCCGGGAAGTCTTTGACCAGTTTTGCGATGAGCTGCTCCTGCTTTCGTGTGGGCGGACGGTCATCTGGGATAAGCTCCACCCGCTCCCGCGTTGCGATGTAGCGAAGGTATCCGGAGGCCCCGCCGGTGCTTTTGATATAGGGACTCTTGAGGATCAGTCTTGCCATTCGTCATCATCCCAGTCCGGCTCCTGACGGGAGCGCGCATACTTCTCCAGAGAGATAGTACCGTTGGTCGCTCTAACATTCCGGACACTCTGCGCGCGCCTACGCTTCAAGTCATCCCGGTCCATCTCGAACGCTTCCGCGATGATGCCGTTGGTCATGTCCTGCTCCACGCATCTGGTAAAATCTCTGCGGGCAATATAGTCCTCCAGTCTGCTCAGCCTGCCGTCGATGGCAGACATGATTGCCATGGGCAGCAGCGTTGTGTTGTCCTGTATTCCCAGATAGTCCACATAGAAGTTCACGGCTTTTTCGATGAACTCATTTTTGCTCTGGCAGTTGTCGGCGGCGTACCATTGCTCGATCCTTCTTCTGGTTTCCGGCTGCATCCGGAATGCAATACGATCTCTGGTTTCTTTACTCATTCAATTCCTCCTTTTTGCTGTAAGACATCCTTGAAAAGCCCTGCAACACGGGGCTTTGGGGAAAGCTGACGCCATCGGTGCTTATTTCGCCTCTCAAAGACGCCAGCTTCAAGCGTCCGAAACTGCCCGCACTGCGGGCAGAAGTGACGGCTGCGGCGGCGCGTGCGACGCCATGCCTTTATCCTGCTTTTTCTTTCGTCCTGCAAACGTCTGCCGAAAACGGCTCACATCCGGCTTCAATCCTCTGGCTGGGACTGGGACTCGGCTCTTCTTGGAAAGGCGCACACAAGGCGTTCTGGCGGCCCTGGGCGTTGGACTTTTCGAGGAGCTGCGCCGCACGATAGCGAGCGGCAGCCTCCTCTGCCTGCCGGAACTGCCGCTCATAGAACGCTTCGAGTACACCCGGGATAGGACGAATGGTGTAGAGCAGATTCCCGTTCAGCGGTTTTCCGTCTTTGCTCTGCATGATGGTCGGCTCCGTGTAGATGAGGCCTTTCTCCTCCAGCTGCCGCACGTACTTTGCCACCGTATTTTCACTCATGCCGATCGCATGGCCGATGGTTTTGTAACTGGGGTAGCACTGGTAGGTCTTACGATTCTCGCACCGGAGCAGATAGGCGTAGAGGGATATCTCCCGGTAATCCAGACCAATGCTGAATATCTCGTTGGGCACCATAAAATAGTTTTTCTCTGCACTGCGCTTGGGCCATTTGTTGAAACTCAATTCATACCTCCTGTATTGTCGTAGAGTCCGATGACGCTCACATAGGGGACAGAAAAATTTTCATTGCTTTTCTGCTGTTTACCTGATATACTTTTATCAGTAGATTTGTGCGTGCCTGTGTGTGCGCCGAGCCGCCGGACTGTTGCCGCAGTCGCGGCGGTTTTTATTTTGCGGGTGTGTTGTGTGATCCACATTCCTCCTTTGCCCTCATCTGTAAACTATCTTTTTCGCCTCCTCCGTGTTAGAATAAAAAGAGACCGTGCTCCCGGGAGCACGGCCAGAGATGGAATGACCTTCCGAGCGGATTGCCGAATGGCAGAGAGCGCACATGCTCTCATGGGGTGCTCTGTCTAAGGCCATGTGGGTTCATCAGCGCGGAGGCCGTGCCGTACCGAACCGAAGGAAACTCCACCCGGGTGAAATTGTCCTTCTACTATTACTTAGAGAAAAATCGCAAAATCGGAAGGTTCCAAATTATAAACTTTTTGTGAATACAGAAAGAGTGGTGAGTTCATGTCCTTCAAGGATACCCAGTCTTATAAAGAGCTTCAGGCGGATTGGCGCTGGATACGCTCCATGGACCCGGAAGCTGCCGCTGCCGCAGACCAGTGGGTGAAGGAGCATCCAGAGGAGTGGAAGGAGCTGGAGCACATGCTCTACTACAGCGAGGCCAACTTTCACAAGCGCGTTGCGCCAGATACTCTGGAAGATGTGGATATCAAACAGCCCCGATCTTACAATCCGGAAGCGTTCTTGCCGGAGGAAGTGCGCAACGCGATCTACGATGATATGCGCTGGTTTGACCGGGCGAAGTATCTGCCAGAGGGATCTGATGAAGACCCGCTCATGTATGTGCGCAAAGAAATTGACGAGGGACTGCATGAGCTGACCGAGTTGCAGCGGGAGATTTTGTTCCGCACCGTCATCAACGGCGAGTCCACCGAGTCCGTCGCACAGGACAAGCAGTGCTCGTCCAGAAATATCCGGGAGATCCGCGCCCGTGCGCTTCGACAGATACGGGCCAAAATCAAAAGACATGAAGGCTACGGCAGGCCCGACGTTGTCATCATTATTTTGCTGTTTATGCTGCTTGTTGGTGTTCCGCTTGTTTGCTGGGGAGAACAGCTTTGGACCGCATATCCCTGGCTGGAGCCTGTGGCTGCAGTGCTTAGCGCATTGGTTGTGGCTGTCATGTTCCAAAGTTCCCTTCGCAGAGAAGCAGAAAGGCTGCTGCGCCAGCACTGGGCCAGCCTGAATGGGGCGCAGGAAAATCAATGACTGCGAAAGAGGGAGTGAAGCACCGCAAGTGCTTTACTCCCCCTTGTCATATGGCGATAATTTGCATTATGAGAAGTTCGCTGACGGCAGCGTGAAGTGCATCGAAGATGAAATTCCGTTTGACCTGCCGGATGGCTGGGCATGGGCTAAAATCAATACCATTGCGTTTGTAACTAAGCTGGCCGGTTTTGAGTACACGAAGAATATTGCGCCGGGCTTATGTGAAGATGGCATTCCCCTTTTCAAGGGTAAGAATGTGCAAAATAGTACCATTGTCTATGAATTTGAATCGTTTATTCCCGAATCGGTTTCAGATGAACTCCAGCGCAGTCAGGTCACCAAAAAGTGCATTTTAACTCCCTATGTTGGCACTATAGGCAATATAGGAATTCATAATCGCCCAGGAAAATACCATCTTGGCTCCAATGTCGGAAAGATTGAACTCTATAATGATAATGCAGTGCTCCTTGAAGAATATGTCGTTGCGTACTTGCAGAGTGGGTTTGGTTACCAGCAGTTAACAAAACACATGAAAGCCACTGCACAGGCAAGTATATCAATCGAGGCTATTCGAGATGTATATCTTCCTATTCCTCCCGCAAATGAGCAATTGCGGATGTGGAGTGCGCTTTCTAACGCGCTGGCAATGATAGAGCGCATTGAGAATACAGAACTCGATATTACAAATTTGATTAAATCAACAAAATCCAAAATTCTCGACCTCGCCATTCGTGGCAAGCTTGTACCACAAGATCCGAACGACGAACCTGCTTCTGTCCTGTTGGAGCGCATCCGTGCAGAGAAAGAAGAACTCATCAAGCAGGGCAAGATCAAGCGGGATAAGAAGGAATCCGTCATCTTCCGTGGTGAGGATAACTCTTATTAT
>OGPL01002958.1_pt1 | contig 11574 bp, 8 predicted proteins | sample 1552901 | NCBI WGS metagenome assembly OGPL01 (sample SAMEA2580244, study PRJEB22360) | human gut metagenome | biome: human gut; feature: human-associated habitat; material: faeces | place: Denmark | collected 2008/2010 | reverse complement strand
CGGTTTTGATTTTACTAATATACACGGCTGGGCTTTTCTTTACCGGACAACTGCTCCGCCCCTCCCCGCCTTTGGCAGGGTTGGGGCGGGAGAGATATTTTCATCTCCTATCAAACAATTTTTTTGGGGGAATCCAATTGTTATAATTCAATTACGATATCTGCAAAATCTATGGTTGCTTGTTTATGTGCAATCGTAATAATAGTTTTTGTTTTTTTCAATTTTGTAATTGTATCTTGTATAAGAAATTCTGATTCATTGTCCAGTGCAGAAGTTGCTTCATCTAAAATTATAATTGGTGAATTTTTTATTATGGCTCTAGCCATTGCTATTCTTTGTTTTTCTCCTCCAGACAAATTGTGTCCGTTGCCAATTATCATGGTTTGATATTTATCGGCTTGCTTCATAATAAAATCATGAGCATTAGCTAATTTTGCTGCATTTATAATTTCTGCATCTGTTGCATCCGGTTTACCATATCGTATATTCTCGATAATATTTGTTTCAAACAAATATGCTTCTTGAGGAACATATGCTATCAATGCTCTTACATTTTCTAATCCAAGCTCTTTAATAGATTTTCCAAAAAATTTAATATCACCAGAAGAAATTGGATAAAAACCTAATAGAAGTTTTGCTATTGTACTTTTACCACATCCCGATCTACCTATTAATGCCACATTCTTATTTTTAGGTATTGTTATTGTTACTTGATTTAAAACGGGTGTAGCTACATTATATTGAAAAGATAAATTATCAATATTAATTGCACTAGATTCATAAGTGCTATTAATTTGTATGTCATTTACCATTTCAGTACATTCTTCTTTCTCATCCAGAAAAGAAAATATTCTCTCTGCAAAAGATATACAATTCATCAATTCAGGATAATATTTACCTAATTGCAAAAATTGTAAACTAAGTGCAGCATATATAGTATATACTGCTGCAATATCTCCCAAAGAAACTAATTGATGTTGTAAAAAATAAATACCTATAACTAAAAAAAGTAATGCACACAACATATCAAAAGCAACATTAAGGGATTCTAAAATACTAACTAAGTACATTCTTTTCCTCTGTACATAACAATATTCTTTATTAGCTAGTTCATATTTCTTCCGGTTATGATGCATAAAATCGTACATTTTATTTACCTCTATACCGGTCAACATATTAGACAATTTTTCTGTCATTATTGCACTTTTTTCTGCGGACTCTTTTCCTACTTTTTTCATTGGTTTAGATATTAATGTATTAAGTAAAAAAAGTAAAATATTCAAAAGAACAAGAACTAATGTCATTGCCGGATTGATTATAAACATTATTATTATATATACCAAAACGGAAATTATAGGAGCCAACACTCTCCTTAGTCTGGATGAATATATTTCACTTGCTTTATCTGTATCATAAATTAAACGTGATAGCAATTCACCACTATGATGTGTATCATAGAATTCCATTGGAAAATTTAATGTTTTAGAAAATACCTTCTTCTTTATTTCTATAGAACCTTTTTTTGCTTCATTATTGTAAATATACATAAACATTGAAGCAATACATACTGCAACTATTCCTATCAATAAGTAGAATCCCATAGTTACACTTACATCTTCATAATTTCCTTTTTCTGCAATATCAAATATAGATTTTACAAAAAGCGAACCTGTAACTTCAAATACAGCATAAAAGGTTGTCATCATTATTATAGATACAATATATATCATTAATCTGTTTTCTAATAAACCTAAAAACTTCCAAAAAACATTTTTCTGTGTCATTAGCACTACTCCTATATACTAATAATTTTATTCTATTCCTGTTTCACATTCGTTATTGTACAATTTTGAATATAAACCTTCTTTACCTAATAATTCAAAATGACATCCTCTTTCAGCGACTTTACCTTTATGTAAAACAATAATATCATCTGCATTACGTATAGTTGACAATCTATGAGCAATGATGATCACTGTTTGATTGTTCTTTCTTGTTTCTATTATTCTATTTATCGCTTCTTCCGTTTTTACATCTAAAGCGGATGTTGGTTCGTCTAATAATAAGATAGAAGATGATTTTAGAAATGCTCTAGCAATAGTTAATCTTTGCCTTTGTCCGCCCGACAAATTTACTCCATTCTCTCCAATAAAAGTTTGATATCCATCCGGTAAGGTAATAATATAATCGTGAATACACGCAGCTTTACATGCATCTATCACGACTTCTATAGACACATCATCCATACCATAAGTAATATTAGAAAAAATTGTATCTGCAAATAAAAATACATTCTGTGATACCAGAGCAATCTCTTTTCTTGCAGCTGTTAAATTCCAATTTCTAAAATTTTGTTCGTATAGATAATAATCTCCTTCTCTTACTTTTTCTAAACCGCATATAATTTTAAATAATGTAGATTTTCCTACACCAGATGATCCTACAATTGCTGTTGTAGTCCCTTTTTTTATATCTATATTCAATTTATCAAAAACTCTCTTTTCACGATTAGAGTTATACCAAAACGAAACATCCTTAAAATATATTACACTTTCCGTTTTTGATAAATCAGAGGTATTTCCACAATATGTTCCTGAATGTTCTTTTGGAGCATCCATTATCTCATTTATTCTTTTTATTGATATCAATAATTCTCTTCCATCATTTATTTTAAAAGGTAATTCACTCATGGGAGATGATATTTTATTAAACAAAATAATAAAAGCCATCATATCTCCTATGGATAACTGTCCTTTAAAAAATTCCATCAATGCAATTAGAGAACAGATAACACTAGGAATCCATTTGACTAAGCTCTGAATTACGTTTCCAATTGCTTGATACTTATTACGATAAATTTCATTTCCTAAAATATCGTTTGCAATTTTTTCTACTCGTTCATTTAATATTTTATTTAAACCATAGCTACGTGCTATTGCAATTCCTGCAATATCATCATTAGCTACTTGTGTCAATTCATCATACTTTGCTCTCCTAGACTTTGCTAATCTATTAATATTTTTAGCTAGATTGTTGCTTATACACATTACTAAAGGATAGCAAATCACGATACTCAGTAAGAGTATCCAATCCATTTTAAATATTGAATAACTCAATGCTAAAATTGTAATAATTGATTGAAAAATCTCTGGGATTATTTCAGAATAAAGTTGGCCTATTTTTTCAATATCGGAAATTAATTTTGTAATTAGAGTTCCTGTATGTTCATTAATGTATGCATATTCAATCTCTTCAATTTTTTTTACAATATAATTCTTGCTTTCCTTCTGTATTACCAAACTAAATTGCTCTCCACAAAGTTTCTTAAAAAAAGAAATTAACGTAGACAGGATAACAAAAATCGATATTGTAAAAAAAATTGATTTAAGATTAACAAACTTACCCGCAATCATATCATTAATTGCTACAGATATTATTTTGGAACCTTCAACTAAGATATAGGATAAAAAATAAGAAAATACAATAAATAATAAAAAATAGTAAATATACTTCACAGATAGTTTTAAATAAATATTTTGTTTCTTCATATAACCTCCATGTTTAATCCTTTTAGTATGTATGAAATTATATGAGTTTTTATTAATGATTACATTAAATATAATATCAATTTTGTTGTATTTTCTCTAATTTGATGCTATTATGTGTACAATATAATGAATATAAGGAGATACAAATGCCAATCCCTCTGAGTTCAAATGAGATAATACATGTAGACCACAAGATAAAAGAAGCCTCATATTCTATGCCACACATGCAAGCAGCTTCTGATCATTATATGTTAGGATATCTTGTCAGTGGAGATCGTAAATGGTTTTCCTATGAAAATATTAAAATTGCACATTCCGGAGATGTTGGGATAAGTAAACCGAATGTATATCATCGAAATTGTGCAATGTCTGATATTCCCTATGAACGATACATAATTAAATTTCGACTTGAAGCATTACAGCCAGCAATTAATTTAGTTGGACAATCAGAATTTGACATATTATGTACAGACTATTTGCATTTTTTACCTGAATCGCAAATAAAAATAAAATCCCAGTTTGAAGAAATGTATCAGGAATATAACAATAATACTCCTTATTCGCAACTAATTTTAACTGGTATGTTACATAAATTATTTTTTACAATATATCAGGAACATTTGCCTATAGAATCTTCGCAATTGCTTTTTAATAAATTTGATTCGCGAATACATGACGTTCTTGTTTATATTGAAAATAATCTGGAGTATAATCCTACAATAGATGATGCTGCTAAATACATATCTTTATCAACATCACATTTTTCTCGATTATTCAAAGAAGTAACTGGCTGTTCTTATACTGATTATTTAACAGCAACCAAATTGCAACATGCTCAGTTATTACTTGGAAATACACAATTATCAATTAGTCAGATAGCTTATAAAACTGGCTTTTCTAATGCTAATTATTTAGCTACTGTATTTCAGAAAAAATTTAATTGTTCTCCTTCAAAATATAGAAAAACTTGCATAGATGGAATTTTCTAATTTGAGCTATGCAAGTTCATATCTAATTATAAAGCTTTATATAAATTTATCATAAAACTTGTATCAATTTGTTTCAAAGCGTCTAATTTATATAAAATTTTGTTTATTATATTTTCTGAAACTATCTCTAATTATATCTCTTTTTTTAGCATCATTAGCCAATTCAAACCACATTACATTACTTCTAATGTTATATATTCAAAATGTTTTTTATCATTATGTAAAAGAACTCCCCACTCTTGGTCATGATATGACAAAAGTAATTCATCTCCCAAACACCATTTACATCTTGTTCTATTCATAAATGTCTCCCTCCCTTATAGAAAAACTCCCGGAAGTTTGGAGGCAGGTGGTTTGTGGGGTGCGGTATTCCGACTGTAAACTGTGCGCATAATAAAAGCATTGAGTCATAAGTAAACCAAAGCGTACACACGCCATGGATGGCGTGTGAGATGTCTCGCACATGGATGTGCGTAGACATCGTTAGCGGATGGTATAATTACCTAAACACTCAATGCTTATTATTATGCAGTGCAGTTTACCGGAGGGATTCCACACCCCACAACCACCTGCCTCCCACTCCCGGGAGTCACTTTTTCTAGAATAACCCAGTTATTACCCCATCATCATTAACATCTATATTATATGCCGCTGGTGATTTTGAAAGTCCTGGCATTGTCATTACTGAACCTGTAAGCACTACTATGAAGCCTGCACCGGCTGATACATATGCTTCTCTTACATTCATCTCAAATCCTTCCGGACGGCCAAGTAATGTTGGATCGTCTGAAAGCGAATACTGTGTCTTAGCCATACAGATTGGAAGATTACCAAATCCTAACTGTTCAAGCTGTTCAATCTGCTTATTAGCTGCTGCCGAATAATTAACACTTCCTGCTCCATATATTTCTTTGGCAATTGTCTCAATCTTTGCTTTAACCGGCTGGTCTGTCTCATACAGACAATGGAAATTGCTCTTCTTTGTCTCAAGTGTCTTAAGAACCTTTTCTGCAAGCTCAATTCCGCCTTCTCCACCCTTTTCCCATACTTTGGCAAGGGCGAATTCACAGCCTTTATCTTCACAGAACTTCTGTATATAATCTAATTCTGCCTGTGTATCTGATACAAACGCATTAAGTGTAACAACTACAGGTACACCATATTTCTGAAGATTCTCAATATGCTTTTCAAGGTTTACGATTCCCTTCTTTAATGCGTCAAGATTCTCTGCTGATAATTCTGTCTTAGGTACTCCGCCGTTGTACTTAAGTGCTCTTACTGTTGCTACTAATACAACTGCATCTGGCTTTAAGTCTGACTTACGGCACTTTATATCGAAGAATTTCTCTGCTCCTAAATCTGCACCAAATCCTGCCTCTGTGATTACATAATCTGCCATCTTGAGTGCAGTCTTAGTTGCTCTTACTGAATTACAGCCATGTGCGATATTAGCAAATGGTCCACCATGTACTAATGCTGGAGTATGCTCAAGTGTCTGGATAAGGTTAGGCTTTAATGCATCCTTTAACAAAGCTGCCATTGAACCTACTGCCTTGATATCTGATGCTGTAACAGGCTGTCCCTGATAATTGTAAGCAACTACCATCTTGCCGAGTCTTTCCTTTAAATCCTTCATATCTGTTGCAAGACATAATACTGCCATAATCTCTGACGCAACTGTGATAACAAAATGATCTTCTCTTACAGTTCCGTCAACCTTAGAGCCAAGACCTACAACTATATTTCTAAGAACACGGTCGTTCATATCCATACATCTTTTCCATGTAACACATCTTGGGTCAATTCCAAGTTCGTTGCCCTGCTGTATATGGTTATCAAGAAGTGCCGCACATAAGTTGTTAGCTGATGTGATTGCATGGAAATCGCCTGTAAAATGCAGATTCAATTCTTCCATAGGAACAACCTGTGCATATCCACCACCTGCTGCTCCACCTTTGATACCGAAACATGGACCAAGTGATGGCTCACGAAGTGCTATAACTGCCTTCTTGCCAAGCTTTCCAAATGCTTCTCCAAGCCCTACAGTAATTGTTGTCTTTCCCTCTCCTGCCGGAGTTGGATTTATGGCTGTAACAAGAATTAACTTCCCATCTTCATTGTCTTTGACACTGTTGATATACTCATCTGATATCTTAGCCTTATACTTTCCGTATAATTCAAGATCATCCTCGCTTATGCCGCATCTGGCTGCAACATTCTTAATTGGCTCCATTACTGCTTCCTGTGCAATTTCAATGTCTGTCTTCATAATGTTTCTCTCCTTTGCTTTAGCCTTTTCGTGCCTTGCAATCCTGCCTTATCAAGATTCTTAAGAAGATTCCTCCCTTCCTAATATATCTTTACATAAAAACAAGAGGCTACAGGCGCACTTTAATACACCTATGCCTCTGTTAAAAACCTGAAAGATTCTCCCCAAGCAAATCAGCCTCAATATTTCTCATCTCTATGCTTAGAAATTGCTTCTTCGGTGCTGATAATTACAGCTCTCCAGAGTTCCGTCCATAACCGGTCCTTTTGCCTGAGAGTTTTCGCTGTCACCTTCGGCGCTGCATTTTTACACAGTCTCTCCCGATTATATCTTCCGGATATTACCTTAATAATAAGGAAAAAAGCGTCTTGCTTTATCTGCAAAACGCCTTCTTTTTCAACAATAATATATAAATTGACAGAGTTTGTCAATAAGCTACATTTAACAAAATTATTTATTATATTAGGAAATAACAGTATTCAATTGAAAAAAATGTTGTTTTATGATAAAATTTATCTTAATTTTTTATAAAAAGGGAGAATACATAATATGTTTAGTAAAATCAATACTATTCTCGTTACTATTGACGCATATGTCTGGGGAATTCCACTCATTGTCCTTATACTTTCAGTTGGTCTGTTTCTTACTATCAGACTTAAGGGTGTTCAGTTTACTAATCTTGGACGTGCTTTTAAGTACATTTTCAAAGACGAAACTGATGGAAAGCATGGTGAAGTGAGCAGTTTCGCAGCACTATGTACAGCACTTTCAGCAACAATCGGTACAGGTAATATCGTAGGTGTTGCTACTGCTATTGTCTCAGGCGGTCCTGGTGCATTATTCTGGATGTGGCTTGCTGCCTTAGTTGGTACTGCTACCAAGTACGCAGAGTGTCTCTTAGCAGTTAAGTTCAGACAGGTTGACGAAGACGGTCATGTTGTTGGTGGTCCTTTTAACTACATTGAACATGGTATGGGACCTAAGTGGAAATGGCTTGCCAAGATATTTGCTTTCTTTGGTATAGGCGTTGGTCTTTTAGGAATTGGTACATTTACACAGGTGAATGGAATCTCTTCTGCTGTTAATAATTTCTTTGATTCTAACAACGCATGGACTGTTTCATTATTTGGAAGAACATATTCATGGACTGTAGTTATAAGCTGTCTTATCCTTACATTCTGTGTTGCTCTTGTTCTTATTGGTGGAATCCAGAGAATTTCTAAAGTTGCTCAGGTTATTGTTCCTTTCATGGCTGCAACATATTTTTTAGCAGGTATTCTTATTATTTTATTTAATATTACAGATGTTCCTGCTGCCATCCTTACAATTGTGCAGAGTGCATTTGGTCTTAAGGCCGCTGCTGGTGGTGCCCTTGGTGCCATGGTTGTAGCTATGCAGAAGGGTATTGCAAGAGGTATCTTCTCTAATGAGGCCGGTCTTGGTAGTGCACCTATTGCCGCTGCCGCTGCTCGTACCAATGAACCTGTACGTCAGGGTCTTGTATCTATGACAGCTACTTTTATTGATACTATTATCATCTGTTCAATTACAGGTATTGCAATTGTTCTTACAGGAGCTTACGATATGGGACTTGAAGGTGTTGCAGTAACAACTAAAGCATTCCAGTTAGGACTTCCATTCCCTGATGGAGTTGCTTCATTTATTCTTATGTTATGCCTCGTATTCTTTGCATTTACAACTATTCTTGGCTGGGATTATTATTCTGAGCGCTGCCTTGAATACCTTACTAATGGTAAGAAGAAATGCATCAAGGCATACAGATGGATATATATCCTCTGCGTATTCATTGGTCCTTATATGACAGTATCTGCTGTATGGACAATTGCAGATATATTTAACGGTCTGATGGCTATTCCTAACCTTATTGCACTCGTTGCTTTAAACGGTGTGGTTGCTAAAGAAACTAAAGATTATCTTGACAGAATTAAGAAAAAAGAAATTGATTAATTAAGCATTAACTGCTTATGCGTATAATAAGCCCCACTCCGGATTAATCCGGAATGGGGCATTTTGTATATATCTTTATTCTGTTATAGTACTATGAGGGAATTTCCCCGCTGTAATCACATTTTATGAGCCCATTTTAATATATCCATCACATTTCATGAGTTTTATAGCAAAAGGGGGCTTGTATTCTCCCATATAAACATCTCCATCATCATGCATATTATCTTCCTCTATCATACATTTTTATAAAGAAATTCAATGTAATAATATAACACGTTTGACCGATATATAATGTAGAAGTAACATTTTGAAATAAGGTCCAAGGAGGGATTATTGCAGCAAATGGAGTTATTCGCAATTCAAAAGTGTACCCAGTCCAGACTATCAGTAATCTCAAAGGGGTAGGACAGGATAATACCAGTGCAGAACACGGTAACAGTGGACAGTCTCACAGACAGACAATAACTATCAGAGTTAATCCTGAGACTTATGCTGATGCACCAGCCGATTGTTATACAGTTACCTATAACCGTAACAGTCAGCTTCAGGCATTTTATTATCGCCCTCGCCATGAGTATACTTACTAATAATGGACGAAGAAAAACACCTCTTAATCAGAATGTATATTGCTGATTAAGAGGTGTTTTCTTATGCTCTACGCTTCAGCTTTATATATATGAGTTGCAATATTATTGCGCACGCAATGCCAACTGAAACATAAGATATTAAATCCGTATTGACATATGTCGGGTTAAGACTTGCTGTTCTGCCAAGAAATCTGTTACTGAATAACGTTCAAGATGATAACTGTATGGGTGCTGGCTCTGATTTAGTAGTATATATTGTATAAATCCACTATAATGTTGTTAAACATTTCCTATAAGAATATCTATATTTCAAGATTTATAGGCATATTATTATTGATTAAGAAGTGTCTTGTCTGATTTTTTTTCATGATACCTATAGGTAGTCGTATATTCTGACAGCTTATAGGTATTTTCTGCACATTCTTCTCTCGAATCAGACATTATCCTTGCCAGAAAGCTAAAGATTGCCTATAGATAATGTGGTTTTCCATCATTTATAGGTATTTACAATGAAATCTGCGCTTTATGAGCAGAAATCCTAATATTTCTGCCTATAAGCAATAGAAATAATATCTTCTTATAGGTTCTGCTCTATATTCTGCGACCATGTTGCTGTCAGATGCAAATGTATCACCTAGTTGGACGATACACTATTTTGCCCCATCATTTATGTTCATATTTTTCGTAGTAGATAATAACATTTTTATCCACCGATATAATATTCTCCGAAACCATGTGATTTTTGTGTAAAGAAAAAAGCACCATGTTTCAGGTGCTAATCTTCATAATGGAACTTGCAGGAATATATTATCAGATTTTGGTTCATGTCCATATTATACGTAAGTCTGTGTTCGTCTGTGATTCTTCTACTGCACATCTTCCTATGCTTTAATGGTTTCTAAAGGAATAATCATAGGTAATAATATATTTTCTTCTAAATCATCAATCCATATCCATATACTTTAAGATATGTCTCACGCTTTCTTTCCACCAACACCATTAATATACATCAACGGTATTCCGAAGAATGCCATTCCTCCCACAATATTACCTATTGTAACAGGAATAAGATTATTAAATATAAAATTCGGTATATTCAATGTACTAAGCTGCTGTGCTGTATAACCATATTGCTCCATAGCATCTTTCACATATAACGGATTAAGTTTTGCTATCATTCCTGCAGGTACATAATACATATTAGCAACACAATGCTCATAACCGCTTACAACAAAAAGCAGTATTATAAAAAAACAACATAACAGTTTTCCGGTTACATCCTTTGCACGTGCCGCAAGCATAACTGCTGCACACACAAGTATGTTACATAATATTCCCGATGCAAGCGCTGTTGTAAAATCAAGATTACATTTTCCAAGTGCTACTTTAATTGTATATGCACCAAGTATTCCCGATGAATAATTATACTGCCCACTTACATAATCAATACATGTAAGCATTAACGAGCCAAGAAGATTTCCCAGATATACTACAATAAGCATTCGTATAAGCTTAAGTGCTGTGTGCTTCTTCTGTACAGTTGCCATAATTGCCAGACAGTCTCCTGTAAAAAGTTCTGCTCCTGTCATAACAACCATCATAAGTCCCATTGGGAATACAACTCCTGCAACCAGACGTGCAATTCCTACATTGACGATATCATGTGCTGCCACACTGCTTCCGGCTGCGCCAAATGCAATCATCATTCCTGCAAGTATGGCTTTCATAAAAAGCTTGTATGCTGGACAGTCAACCTTCCCAACACAACCTTCCACATAATTCTCTATCGCTTCTTTCATAGATAACATCTTTAGTTCCTCCCTGATTGTGTATTTTGTTAATTCCAATCACTTTATTTGTGTATACAAAATACATCTTGCATATTATAGCAAGCTGAATATTTATTTACAAGTATCTTATAAAGAACAATTCTACATGCTTCGGCACCCCTTTTGGACTTTCTCTGTGCATCACACCTCTCTAAGGTCCAAATCGTCAGACTGACTCTTCCCTTTTGGACTTTAACACGCCTTCCCGCCGCTTCAACGTCCAATCTGCCACGGCTCGGCACCCCTTTTGGACTTTAACACGCCTTCCCACCGCTTCAACGTCCAATTCGCCGCGCTTTGGCTTCTCTTTTGGACTTCAACGCGCCTTCCTGAAGTGGTAATCTAAAAGTAGACACCAACCCAATTATTGTAGACATTATTTAT
>OGPL01002955.1_pt1 | contig 11578 bp, 6 predicted proteins | sample 1552901 | NCBI WGS metagenome assembly OGPL01 (sample SAMEA2580244, study PRJEB22360) | human gut metagenome | biome: human gut; feature: human-associated habitat; material: faeces | place: Denmark | collected 2008/2010 | reverse complement strand
TGTTAACGTCTTTGCCGGAAGCGATAACGTGGTCGAGACCACCGTAACCGATATCGTAAGAAGCACCGTCACCACCGATGATCCACTGTGAACGCTTAACGAGGTAGTGATCCAAAGTCTTGAGCTCCTTGCAGATAGGGCAACCCTTCTCAGCGCCGGCAGCGATGAGAGGCTTCAACTCTGCAGCAGCCTCCTTAGAACCCTCAGAATCGTTCATGTTAGCCATCCACTTGTCAGCAGCAGCTACGAACTCAGCAGGAACATGCTCCTGAGTCTTAGCCTCCTCGAGCAAGTGAGCGATGCGCTCCTTCATCTTCTTGTTACCCATTACCATACCGAGACCGAACTCGCAGAAGTCCTCGAACAAAGAGTTGTCGAATGCAGGACCCTGACCCTTAGCGTTCTTTGTATATGGAGTAGATGGGATAGAAGCTGAGTAGATAGAAGAACAACCAGTAGCGTTAGCAATCATCTGACGATCACCGAAGAGCTGAGAAATCAACTTAACGTATGGAGTCTCACCACAACCAGAGCAAGCACCAGAGAACTCGAACAATGGCTGAGCGAACTGAGAGTTCTTAGGGCTCTGCTTGATGTCTACGAGATCCTGCTTAGAAGCTACCTTGTGTACGAGGTACTCCCAGTTAGCTGCTTCCTTGACCATATCCTCTGCGTCTACGTTGAATGGAACCATTGTCAACGCCTTCTCACCCTTCTTACCTGGGCAGACGTCAGCACAGTTACCACAACCAAGACAGTCGAGTACTGAAGTCTCGATGCGGAAGTGCATTCCAGCCAAAGCCTTAGGTGCCTTAACATCCTGAGTCTGGAGACCCTCGATGCCTGCGAGCTCCTCGTCGGTCAATACGAATGGACGGATAGCTGCGTGAGGACAAACGAATGAACACTTGTTACACTGGATACAGTTCTCCACGTTCCATACTGGTACGAATGCCTCAACACCACGCTTCTCGAATGCTGCAGTACCGTTCTGCCATGTACCGTCAACTGTATTGTGCTTAACGAAGTCAGAAACCTTCAAGAGGTCACCTGCCTGACCGTTGATAGGACGAACGAGCTCCTTAACGAATGCTGGAGCGTTATCCTCCTTAGCCTCATCGTCAGCGAGGTTAGCCCAAGCTGGATCTACTGTCAACTGCTTGTACTCACCACCACGGTCTACGGCGCCGAAGTTCTTGTCAACAACGTCCTGACCCTTCTTAGAGTAAGACTTAACGATGAATGCCTTCATCTGCTCTACAGCGAGATCCAAAGGAATAACCTCTGTAATACGGAAGAATGCAGACTGGAGAATGGTGTTGGTACGGTTACCGAGACCAATCTCCTGAGCAATCTTAGTTGCGTTAATATAGTAAACAGTGATGTTGTTCTGAGCGAAGTAACGCTTTACCTTGTTAGGGATGAAGTTAACCAACTCCTCACCATCAAAGATAGTGTTCAACAGGAAGAAACCGTTCTTACGCAGACCACGAGTTACATCGTACATGTGGAGGTAAGCCTGTACATGGCAAGCTACGAAGTTAGGAGTATTTACCTGATATGCACTGTGGATAGGGCTGTCGCCGAAACGCAAGTGAGAGCAGGTGAAACCACCAGACTTCTTAGAGTCGTAAGAGAAGTATGCCTGGCAATACTTGTTAGTATTGTTACCGATAATCTGAACTGAGTTCTTGTTAGCACCAACAGTACCGTCTGCACCCAAACCGTAGAACTTAGCCTCGAATAAGTCGTCGCCACCCATTGGGATTTCTTCCTCTTCTGGGAGAGAAGTGAATGTAACGTCATCAACGATACCTACAGTGAAGTGGTTCTTAGGCTGTGGCAACTCGAGATTCTTGAATACAGCAACAATCTTAGCTGGAGTTGTATCAGAAGAACCGAGACCGTAGCGGCCGCCAACGATCAATGGCTTACGCTCGTCATCGTAGAGAGCTGACTTAACGTCGAGGTACAATGGCTCACCCTCTGCACCTGGCTCCTTAGTACGGTCGAGAACAGCGATACGTTTAACAGTAGCTGGGATAGTCTTCTTCAAGAAGTCAACAGAGAATGGACGGAAGAGGTGAACTGCAACCATACCAACCTTCTTGCCCTGCTTATTCAAGTAGTCGATAGCCTCGCGAGCTGGCTCTGTAGCAGAACCCATCAAGATAATGATGTTCTCAGCATCCTCAGCACCATAGTAGTTGAAGAGGTGATACTCACGACCAGTGATCTTAGTCATCTCCTGGCAGTACTTCTCTACTACCTCAGGAATTGCATCGTAGTAAGGGTTGCAAGCCTCACGGTGAGTGAAGAATGTCTCTGGGTTCTCAGCGGTACCGCGAGTAACAGGACGCTCAGGAGTCAAAGCACGGTTACGGAAGTCCTCGATGAACTCTTCCTTAACCAATGGACGGATGTCTTCCATATCCATCTCCTCGATCTTGTGGTACTCGTGAGAAGTACGGAAACCGTCGAAGAAGTTAATGAAAGGAACCTTTGTCTCCAATGTAGCCAAGTGAGGAACTGCAGAGAGGTCCATAACCTCCTGAACAGAACCTGAGCAGAACATAGCGAAACCTGTCTGGCGGCAAGCCATTACGTCCTGGTGGTCACCGAAGATACAAAGTGAGTGAGAAGCCAATGTACGAGCTGATACGTTGAACACGCAAGGGAGCAACTCACCAGCAATCTTGTACATGTTAGGAATCATCAGCAACAAACCCTGAGAAGCAGTGTAAGTTGAAGTCAAGGCACCAGCCTGGAGAGAACCGTGAACTGCACCGGCAGCTCCAGCCTCTGATTCCATTTCCTGGATAGAAACTCGCTGACCGAAAAGGTTCTTACGACCTTTGGCAGCCCATTCATCTACATGCTCCGCCATTGGTGATGATGGAGTAATAGGGTAGATAGCAGCAACCTCAGTAAACATGTAGCTTACATGTGCGGCAGCTGTGTTACCATCACAAGTGATAAATTTTTTCTCTTTAGCCATTTTACTTTTAGATAAAATATTAAAAATGTTTTGTATTTTTATTCCTTTGAACTTTGATAGTTGAATCTGTTTGAGAGTTCAATTTTCAGTTCTGTTTTTGTTTTTCGAATGTTTTTGCCCATTCCAACACCTTATATTAATATAGGAAACCCAGAAGCCATAACGGAATCCTGTTGTCCTTGCCTACCTCGGTATTGTATCGGGCGTAGATGATGTCGGGATTGTTGCGCACCTTGTTTGGAGATTGCGCATCGCAGATTCTGAACTTCTTCTCACCATCTACAATGAAGTAGTGGTCCTTGCCGGTCTGGCTTACCTTATGGTCTTTCCAGAGCGAGTTGACGAAGAATGTTTCCATCACCTCCTGCTTGTCTATCTTGATAGGATAGATGGCGTACATCAGGTTGGAGTTGTGCATCATCACCTTGGATGGTTTCTTTGGGAACTCCTGCCCGGTAGGGTAAATCATGTTGATGAGTCGCGCATCAGCAAGATACTTGATGTAGTTCATTACCGTAGCTCTGCTGGTGTTGATCTCTTCGGCAAGCTGGCTCACGTTGGGAGCCTTGGCACCTTCTACAGCTAGCTGATAGAAGAGCCTCTTGATCTTGGTGAGATATTTCAGTTCGATTTGCTTGATGAGGAGGATGTCTACCTCGGTCATCATGTTCATTGTCTTTAGTAGATTCTCTGTGAAGTTGCGGTTCTCCAGGAAGAATGGATAGAATCCATGATGCAAGTAGTCCTGGAAGTATTTCATCGGGCTCACCTTGGGCAGTATCTGCTTGATGATGTGCTCGTGATTGCGCAAGATTTCATCGAGTGTATATGGCTGGAAACTGTTGCCAGTCTGCAGGTTGATAAACTCTCTGAAAGAGAAGCCTCGCAAATTATAGCTTTTCACGATTCCATTGAGCTCAGGATTCTCTTCCTTCAGTCTCATCACGCTGGAACCAGTGAATACGATTCTTAACTCTGGATAGAGGTCGTAGCATTTGCGCAGCTCCTTGCTCCAGTCCGACTGCTTGAAGACCTGGTCGATGAGAAGGGTTCTGCCGCCGTGGCGAACAAAGTCACCTGCAAAATCTGCGATTCCTCTGCTTTGAAAATAGAAATTGTTCATATTCACATACAGACACTTGCGGTCAGTAGGGCCAAAGTGCTCCTTGGCATATTGAAGGAGGAATGTAGACTTTCCTACACCGCGTGTTCCCTTTATGCCAATCAAACGGTCGCTCCAGTCGATTTCGTCCATCAGAGTGCGTCTTACTGGTGCGTCCGTATGCTCTACGAGGTATGTATGTGTTCTGAAGAATGCTTCTTCCATGAGTTTATATCGTTTCTAATTGTTTTTACGATGCAAAGGTAATTAAATATTTCTAATTTGCAAACTCTAGATAGCAAAAAGTAACTTTTTTTTCATTATTTAGCACTTATCTAAGTAAAAATGGGGATTTTCTTCCCTATTTTGCGCTTTTCTTTATATCTTTGCACCATGAAGTTACATATTTTCAATCCAGAACATGATTTGGCTTTGGCTGCAAATCTGAAACAGTTCACCGCGCCTCATGCGGGTAGACAACTTAGAAGTGATCTTGCTTTCATTCCGGCTCTTTGGGCGGAAGAGGGCGACCTCGTACTTGTGGATGATATTGATTTTGCGAAGAACAGGGTGCGCCATTTTGGAGCTGAACTGAACAGCAAGGTTGAGTTCATCACCAAGCCTCAGCTGAAGCATCTGCTCAAAACGGAATTTCTGGACAGTGTTCATCCCTGGGGATGGAACCTATCGCTGAAAGGTGAGTTGGATCGTTTGGGAATGCCGGAGATTATGTTGCCGACTGATGCTGTATTAAATAATGTACGCGAGGTGAGCAGCAGGCAATGGGCTGCCCTTCATCTGCAGCGTGGCGTGGAATATGTTACTGAGACGGCTCGCGTCAAAGAACTCATTCTCCAGCACGGCAAAGCTGTTGTCAAGGCTCCCTGGAGCAGTAGCGGGAGGGGAGTGAAATATGTGAGCGCTGAGGACTTCAGAACAGCCGGAGATTATCCTACCTTCGAAAGATGGGTGGCAAACATGATTTATCATCAGGGCGGCGTAACCGTAGAACCCCTATATAATAAGGTGAGAGATTTCGCCATGGAGTTTGAAATGAAAGATGGCAAGGCGCTCTATCGCGGTCTTTCGCTATTCGATACGATCAAGAATGCCTATTCGGGCAATGTGCTCTGCTCTGAAGCCGATAAGGTGGAAATGATGAAACCGCTCATTAGCGAGGCTCAGCTTGCCGGAATCAGACAGCGCATCATCGAGGTAATGGAGCCGGCGCTGAAGGATATTTACAGTGGTCCGTTCGGCGTTGACATGATAATCTGCACGAAAGGGGAGAAGGATGAATTCTGCGAGGCTGTGCTGAATCAGGAAGGTGAGGACGTAAACAGAACCGGACTGGGCGTGGTTCCTTGCATCGAAATCAATCTGCGCAGAACGATGGGACATGTGGCAATCGATCTATACGAACATCTTGTGGCTAATTCGAGCGACGAGATGAAGACCAATAGGACGAACATCATGCGCGTGGAATATGATGGAAACAGATATCATCTCAGAATAAAGCCTGGCAGACCTTCGGAAGAGGCACCGCTGCATTGATTTTTTGTAAAGAACATAGTTGTTTTTTGTTAAGAAATAGTAAAAACGGCTTTTCCCGTGCAAGGATTAGCCGGTTTTTCATTTTATCTTCAGAACTCACGATTCAGATTCCGATTCGGGAACTGCTTTTTAAAAAGAGGAACAGTCCCTTTGGGTTCAGGAGCGTTGAGTCATTAAAAATGAACCAATAAATTAGAGAAATATGTATAAGAAAGTATTTAGTGCAGCAATTTTAGCTTCAGCTGCAATGGCAATGACTTCTTGCAGCTCAAGCAAGAATGCACAGAATGAGAACGCAACAAAGGCTGAGAAGATAACGGAGGCAGAGGCTGCCCGTCCGTCAGCAGATGAGGAAATGGACGAGGGTTATCTTGTCCTCTCAGAGGCTCAGCAGAACATCGTGAAGAAGAACAACGATTTCGCTTTCAGACTCTATCAGCAGATCAGCGGCATGGATTCTGAGGTGGTTTCGCCAATGAGCATCGCCTATCTGATGGGAATGCTTGCGAATGGTGCCGACGGCAAGACTCAGCAGGAGATTCTGAAGGCAATCGGTTGCGAGGGCGTGAGCGTGAAGGAACTCAACGACTGTTATAAGGCGCTGATGCTTGCGGCTGGCAAATTTGACAAGCAGACAACCGTAAACATTGCCAATTTTATCGCCATCAATAAGAATTTCAGACTGAACAGTGATTTCGCTCACACCGTGGCCGATTCTTATCAGGCTGGTGTTGAGAGCATGGACTTTACCTCTCCTAAATCTGCCACTCGCATTAATGACTGGTGCAAGAAGCAGACTAAAGGCATGATTCCTAGCATCATCGACCAGGTAGACCCTGCAGCCGTTTCTTATCTCCTGAATGCTATTTATTTTAATGGAACCTGGCAGGAGAAGTTTGATGCGAAGAACACTAGACTCGAGAACTTCAGCGGTTACACTCGTGATATTAAGAAGGTGAACATGATGCACCAGAACAAGAAGTTTGCCTATACTGAAAATGATATGTTGCAGGCTGTAGAACTGCCATACGGAAATGGATGTTATCAGATGACCGTTCTTCTTCCTAAGGCTGGCAAGAGCATCAGCGAGGTGATGAAGGAGATGGATGCTGATAAACTTCAGAAGTTGAGTAATGACATGGACCGTTGCCAGGTAGATTTAAAATTCCCTAAGTTTACCACAGAGATGGATTTGTCGCTCAACCAGATTATTAGTAAATTGGGAGCTCCAAGCATCTTCCAGCCAGGCACGGCAGATTTCAGCCGTTTTGCCAATGGCAGCTTCTACGTATCGAAGATGTTGCAGAAGGCAAAGATTGAGGTAAGCGAGCGTGGAACCAAGGCTGCTGCCGTAACAGCTGCTGTGATGCTGACCTCACTGGGTCCTCACGAGATGAAGCGTGTAGAATTTCATGCTAACCGTCCATTCGTTTATTTCATTACCGAACGTAATAGTGGCGCAATTCTCTTCATGGGTCAGTTCCTGGGAGAATAATAACAGAGAATTTGCAGGTTCTTAAAACTAGAAAAGCGAAAGCCAAGTCCGTAATCCGGAATCTGGCTTTCGCTTTTTATTTCGCTTAATTCACTTGTTTACTCCTGAAACTTTTCAATGAACTCATCCTCTGTAATGATTGGAATATTGAGTTCATGGGCTTTCTTGTTCTTCGAACTCTGCGAAGCTGCATCGTTGTTAATCAGGAAGTTAGTACTCTTGCTCACACTTCCCGTAACCTTGCCGCCCTGGCTTTCAATATAAGCCTTTAGCTCGTTGCGGTTCTTGTAATGATGCAAATCTCCCGTTACGACGAAAGTCAGTCCTTGGCATTTGTTTCCCGTTTCTACAGGCTCATGCTCCTCGATAATCAGCTCGGACAGCAGATGCTGCACATGCTGGAAATGAACATCATCCTTGAACCAGGCGATAAACTTGGCACTCTTTTCAGGTCCAATACCATCAATGCTTGCAAACTCATCATCGAACATGCTCAGGCGCGCCGTTTCTATCAGTTCCTTCACCTTGTAACGGCTGAGCAGTTTTTTAGCCACATCGCCGCCGCAGAGCGGAATATTCAAAGCGTAGAGCAGATGACGACCGTCAGTATGGCGGCTTTTCTCTACACTCTCCAGAAGATTGCTTACGCTCTTCTTGCCAAATCCTTCGAAACAGGAAATCTCGAACGCATAATTCTTCAGTTTGTAGAAATCAGCATATTCCCTGATAAAACCATGATTGATGAATTTCCAGACAGTCTGTTCTGAGATTCCGTCAATATTGATTCCTTCCTTGCTGACGAAGCGGGCAAATTTCTTAAGTTGTTTGGCTGGGCAGGCTGCATTGGTGCAATGGAGAGTCTTGGTGCCGCTCTCACTCTCGCGCACTACGTCTGGCGCATGGCAAACCGGACACTCGTTGGGAATGACAAAACTCCCCACAACCTCTGTAATATTGATTACCTTCGGGATAATCTTATTGGCCTTGATGACCTGCAGTCTGGTTCCTTTGTCACCAATGCCCAGACGCTCGCATTCGCTTACATTGCAGAGCGAGGCACGCTGCACGGTGGTTCCTTCTAGTTCTACCGGTTTGAAAACAGCTACAGGCGTGATGGTGCTGGCTGCGCACGACCATTCGATGTGGTCGAGTACGGTGTCAGCATGTTCATCTTGCCATTTAAAGGCAAATCCTGCCCTCGTAGCGTGGTGGCCTGTAACCGACCCAGTAGCTGCATAAGCCGTATCATCGTAGCAAATCACCAGTCCGTCTACCGGGAAAGGATTCTTCTTGCTTGTCACCTTCTCCGTAAACTTGTCTATTTCCAGCTGGATATTTTCTGTGGTAGGGTGGTCAATACGCTCACGTTCTACAGGATTCATTCCCAGGTCTTTCAGCATTTGCATGCGTTCGCCCCATGAGGTAAGTTCCCGCTCAGTATAAACCAGGGTGAACGGAATCCATTGGATGTGGCGCTGCTTCACCTCTTCAATATCCTTCAGCGCGAGTGAGCCTGAAGCGAGGTTTCGTGGATTGGCGTAATCGTCTTCGCTTTCGATGATGAACTGTTCGAAATCAGCATACGAAATGACGGCTTCTCCCCTTACTACAAGATGTCCTTTCTCTGAAATGGTAGCAGGAATGCCTGAAATGGCTGGAGCCAAGTGGGTAATGTTGGTGCCGATGTGTCCGTTACCGCGGGTAACGATTTTGGTGAGTATTCCGCCGTCATAGGTTACTACGAGGGTCAGTCCGTCCAGTTTCCATGAAATCCAGATAGGGCGGTCTTCTGCCCATTTTACAAGATCACTTACCTGTTTGGTCTTTGCCAGAGAGAGGGCGGCAAATTCATGCTCCTCTTTCTTTCCTACGATAGAATCTTCTGACACGCGATTAGTTGGGGAGTCAGGCAGAATTTCGCCTGTTTCCTCTTCCAATCTCTTGAGCTGGTCGAAAAGGGCGTCCCACTCATAGTCGGTCATGAGTTCGCCTTTTCCGTTATAATAACTATCCGAAGCTTGGTTGAGTCTTTCAACCAAGCTCTTCATCTGCAATAGTTTCTCTTCCATAATGAATGTTTGAGGATGTTAATCAAATGTTGTGTTTTTCGATGGCAAGAAATTATTCTGCAGGTTCCATGGCTATGGAGAGTTTTTCAAAGGCGAAACGCTGACCTCTGCTTCCTCCATAGTTTACACGTCCGCAGATGCAGAAACCCATCGAAGACAGAAGGTTAATCATCGGCGTGTTGTCAAAGTTGGTGTCAACCTTGATGCTAGGTATTTTTTCTACCTCGCACATGCTGTTCACCTTACTGATGAAAATACGCGCTAAACCTTCACGCTGGAAACTAGGCAACGTGGCAAAGCGATGTATTACATAATAATCGCCATCAGTAATCCAGTTGCCTACTAATTTCTTATATTTGGGTTCACCATTCAATATGACTGCTCCATAGACAACTACCTCTTCATTTACTGTCAGAACGAAGGCATTGCCATTTTCTATGTCTTTTCTGATGTCTTTTTCTGATGGATATTCCTCAGTCCATTGATGACGTCCCGATTCTATCATACTTTGGCGAGCCTGGTCGATGACTTTCCAGCAAGCAGCAAAGTCCTTTATATACGCCGGTCTGAAGTTTGTCTTCATATTAATTACGCTTTTATTATTCGGGTGCAAAATTAACAAAAAAAAACGAATTAAACTAAAAAACGGAGGAAAAACTTCACTTTTTTTGTTCGTTTTCCTCCGTTTTTCTTGTTTGCTGCTCATTTTGAGCGGTTTTTTCTTAGCTTTTTGCTAGGAAGCCGGGTGAATAAGATTCTACGCCAAACACTTGTCGAGCTCAGCAATGATAGCATCTTTCTGTTCCTTGATATGCTGACCGATGAATACGATTTTTATCATGCGGTCGCCCAATTCCTGATCCCATTCCTTCTGCAGCTGTGGGTTATTCAACAAGACCTGGGCGAGTTCGCCTTTCGGCATGGTAGCCAACCATTGGCCAGCCTGCTTTACAGTCTTCTGCTTGCCTGCCTGTTCGAACACGTAGCACATGTCGCGCTCATCATCGAAATAGCAGATTCCCTTGGCGCGAACCACGTCTCTAGGCCATTTTCTTGCGACGAAATCATCGAAGAGACCCAGGTCGAAAGGCTTGCGACGATAGTAAACGAAGGTGCCGATTCCGTATTCCTCAACTTCTCCGCCTTCATGATCATGATCATGGTCGTGATGATGGTGATGATGATGATGTTCATGTTCGTCTTCCTCGTCATGATCGTGATGATGGTGATGATGTTCATGTGCTTCTTCTACATCATCTTCTTCATGCTCTTCGTTTCTTTCTGATTCAATCTCCTGAATCCAACCGGCTGAAGTGGCTACGGTTTCCCAATCAAACTTCTTGGTATTGACGATCAGATTCAAGTCAACGTCACCATAGTTGCATTCAAAGATTTCTGCCTTAGGCTGGATGGCACGGATAATCTGCTTAAGGTGCTCCAGTTCCTTAGGTTCAACCTCTGCAGCCTTGTTCAGAAGAATGATGTTACAGAACTCAATCTGCTGGATGACGAGCGAAGCTAGATCTTCCTCATCCATATTCTTCTTCATCAGGTCGCTGCCGTTAGAGAATTCATCCTTCATGCGCAAAGCATCTACTACGGTAACGATGCTGTCAAGGCGCAGAATGCCATTCTCGATGTACTGAGGACCGAGGGATGGGATAGAGCAGATGGTCTGTGCAATAGGAGCAGGCTCGCAGATTCCGGAAGCCTCGATGACAATGTAATCGAAACGCTTCATGTCTACGATTTCCTTGAGCTGTTCTACCAGGTCCATCTTCAATGTGCAGCAGATGCAACCATTCTGGAGAGAAACAAGCGAATCGTCTTTCTGACCTACTACGCCACCTTTTTCTATCAGGGCTGCATCAATATTGACTTCACCAATATCGTTGACGATGACGGCAAATTTAATACCTTTTTCGTTAGCTAAAATCTTGTTGAGAAGGGTTGTCTTTCCACTACCCAGGTAGCCTGTCAAAAGCAATACAGGCACTTCCTTCTTTGCGTTCATATTAAAATATTTTAATGTTATACTTCTTAGACCCAGTCTGCTGATAATGCTGCTTTCTCGGGCAGCTGTCATCTGGCAGCCTGACGGTTTTGCGAAACTGCAAAGATTGTGCCACACCTTATTTTTTGCCATCTTTTTTTCCTATACCCCTTTTTTGTCAGTTATCTTGTGTTATTTTTAGGTTATATTTCATGTTTTTCTCATTTTTCTTTGGTGGTTTCAACTAGAAATAGTATATTTGCAGAGAAAATCTGTTTCAAACAGCACATAAACTTAATGAATAAACATAATATACCTCAAATCCGCAACCTATAGGGTTTAGTGGGATTTTGCTTGCAAAGCGACA
>OGPL01002948.1_pt1 | contig 11600 bp, 6 predicted proteins | sample 1552901 | NCBI WGS metagenome assembly OGPL01 (sample SAMEA2580244, study PRJEB22360) | human gut metagenome | biome: human gut; feature: human-associated habitat; material: faeces | place: Denmark | collected 2008/2010 | reverse complement strand
TCGTTGCCGTTGCGGTCGATGAAGGGCACGCCACCAGCGGGGGCATAGTTCTCGAAGTTCTCCGTGACGATGTAGCGCTTGGCTACCTCACGCGGAGTGAGCACGCCGTCGAAGTTGCGGATCGTGCCGCTGAGGCGTGCGTCGAGGTTGGCGTCGCCCGAGCAGGCGTAGGCCTGGACGATAAAGTAGTTGAAGTAATCGCCCAGCTCGGGGTTGATGCTCTGCGGCTCGCCGTCGATGACGAGCAGCTTCTGCGTGCCCGACTTGCGGCCGATGCGCTTGCCCAGCTCCTCGATGAACACCTTCTCGGCCTCGGGACGGCCGGAGATATTGCCCGGAGAGCCATAGTGGGGCTCGTAGTCGTAGTCGAAACCGTCGTAGCCCTACTTGTCGATGGTGTCGCAGATGGCGTTGGCGTAGCGGCGGATGCCCTGCTCGCCCTCACCCCAGTACTCGATGGGGTCGATGCCCTCCGGGGTGAGCTGGTCGCCCACGTTGGCCACGATGAAGCAGATGAGCGCACGCGTGCCCTTCTTCTGCTGCACATAGGCCAGGTCGGCCTTGCGAACGTCGTTGAGCGAGTGCCAGTTGCCCCAGATGGAGACGAAATCGACACTGTCGGGGAGGCCGCGGAGGGAGTTCTCGAGCGATGCGCCCGCACCTACCCAGTTGCCAAACCAGCCGAAGGCCACGGGGTGGTCGGTCTGCTTGTATGCCCGCAGCTGCTCGTAGTATTGCTCGGAGCGGTCGGGATCGGTCAGGTTGGCTGGGTCTTTGATCTCGGCGTCGGTGTCGCAGGCGGTGATGAATACCGAAATGCCTACGGCCACCAACAGTATTTTGAACAAATCTTTCATTGCTTATAGTCTTTTATGAATGATGTATGCTACTTCTGCCACCACATCTTGGTAGCGTAGGTGTCAGGACCGCCGAGCAGCTGCACGGCTTTCTGATAGTTGTCGGGATTGTTGACCGGCTCCATGTAGTCGAACGGAAGACGGTTGGGCACGGTGAGGTCGTAGGCCGTGGATTGTGCCGAGGGGAAGACCTTCGGGTAGCCCGTACGGCGGATCTCGCTCCAGGCCTCTTGGCCGTCGGGGAAGAGGGCAATCCACTTCTGGACCATCAGGCGCTCCATCTTCTCGGAGGCGGAGGCGTTGTCGTCCCACTTCACGGTGATGGAGGACATCTTGGCGTGGGCCTGGCCATAGCCGTCGGCAGCATCGACATAGTCGGCGGGAGTGGCGGTGCTGTTGGCAATGTAGTCGGCGGCGCCACTGGCACCCCACTGCTCGAAGGAGAGCGTGATGCCCTCGTTGTAGAGCGCCTCTGCCGTGCCGTCCATGTTCCAGCCAGCCAGCGCGCCCTCAGCGCGACAGAACGCCATCTCGGCAGCCGTCATCCAGATGCCACGGGTGTCCTGAGTCACCTTGGCAGCGGAATAGATGGCATCGGCCACAGACTTGTTGCCGATCTTCGCTCCAGCGCGGCAACCGATGATGGCGCGGTCGCCCGGGGTGGCGGGGGTGCTGAAGTACTGCGTCAGGCGCGGATCGTTGTAGCCCGTCATGTAGCTCTCGATGTCGGCGCAGGCACGGCTGTCACCCCACTCCACAGAGGTCTTATACAGACCGTTGGGAACGTAGAGAATCGTGGCGTTGTCGGCATTGGACGTGATGACGCCGTCGGCCACAGCCTGCTCGGCCACGGTGCGGGCATACTCGGGCTCTGCCAGGCGCATGCGGATGGCCATGCGGAGCTTCAGGGAGTTGGCATACTTCACCCACTTCGTGAAGTCGCCGTCATAGACCTTGTCGGAGTTGGTAAACTGCGTGAGTGTGCCGCCGCCAGCCTGGATCATCGGAGTGATGATGCCGAGGGCCTTGTCGAGGTCGGCCACCAGCGTGTGGTACACCTTCTGCTGTGAGGAGTAGGCGTTGGGCTCCTCTTCGGCGCCGATGGGCAGCGGACCGTACATATCCGTCAGGCGGAGGAACGACTGCGCGCGGAGGATCAGTGCCCAGGCGTAGCTGAGGCTCTCCGTGCCCGTGAGGCGTACGATCTCATTGAAGGCCGACACCGTCTTGGGCATGCTGTCGGCAAACGGGTAGCGCACCCAGCCCACAGGGGCGTTCATACGGACGAAGTTGTTGCCCGCGAAGCCGTTGTTGGCATAGGTGAAGTAGCGGCCCAGGTAGTTGCCGATGAGGTCCTGGTTCATCTGGTAGGTGTTCTCCTGCTCGGGAAACGCCTCGTTTTGCATCTGCACAAGGAACGAGCCGGTGCTGTAGTTGTCGCGACCAAGCTCCTCGGACGAAGTCTTGTCGCCCGGGCGGTTGGCCTCCTCGAAGTCTGCCGTGCAACCCGTGATGAGCAGGGCTGAGGCCGCGATGAGGGAGAGGCCGGTGACCTTGAATATCTTTGCTTTCATATTCTTCCTTATTTATATATGTATGATTAGAATTTCAGCTTAATGTTGAATCCGAGCGTGCGCAGGCTGGGCTGCATGAAGTAGTCGAAGCCCTGGTAGAACGTGCCCGTGGAACCAGTGGTCTCGGGATCGAACGGTGCCTTGCAGTAGATCATGAAGAGGTTGTTGGCCGTCAGACCCACCGTGAGGTCCATGCCGCCGAGCCACTTGCGCGGTAAGTTGTAGCTGATATGAGCCTCCTGCAGACGGACGTTGGTGCCGCTGTAGATATACTCGGACCAGATCGGGTTGTCGCCGCCTACCACGCTGTAGTAGCTCTCGGCCGACACCATGCCCGTGTTGACGGCGATGCCACCTGCCTCGCGTGCATCGGCCGTGGCCTGGGAGACACCATAGTAGTCGAGCAGGGCCTGAGTCTGGCTCAGTACGATGCCGCCTAAGCGAGCCGTGACGAGGAAGCCCAGGTTGAGGCCCTTCCAGGTGAAGTCGTTGCTGAAGCCGATGTTGCCCTTCGGCAGCACGGAACCGCAATACTTCGGGTTGGAGAGCGTCTGGCGCATCACGTTGCCGCTGGCGTCGAGGGCGATGTTGCCCTCGTTGTCGCGTGCGAAGTCGGTGTAGGTATAGACGTCGCCCATCGTGCCGCCCTTCTTCAAGATGACGTTGGCGCCGTTGAGGCCGGCCTGGCTGATCACCTCGTTCGGGTCTTCGAGCAGGTCGATGATCTTGTTGCGGTTCATGCTGTAGGTGAGCGAGCTGTTCCAGGTGAAGTCGCCCCACGTCTTGTTGTAGCCGAGAGAGAGCTCAAGACCGCGGTTGCGCACGTTACCCGTCTGCACGTACTCCTTGCTGTAGCCCTCGCCAACCGTGATCGGGCGGAGGAAGGTCTGCTTGCGCGTGTTGGACTGGTAGAACGTGACGTCGAGCGTGAGGGCGTTGTCGAAGAAGCGGGCCGTCAGACCTGCCTCCCAAGAGTTGGTGCGCTCAGGATAGAACGTCTCGGGGAACTTGTAGGTGACGGTGGAGTAGCTCTGCGAGGCCGGGTTGTACTCGTAGCGCCAGCGGGAGGCGATGTTGGGGCTGATGGCAGAACCCACAGAGGCCCAAGAGCCACGCACCTTCATGTAGCTGATAAACTCCGGCAGCTGCACCATCTGGGAGATGATGGCCGACATACCTACCGAGGGATAGAAGAACGACTCGTGCTTCGTGCCGGCGAGGGCAGAGTCCCAGTCGTTGCGGCCCGTGAGGGTGAGGAAGAGCATGCTCTTCCAGCCCAGCTCGGCATTGGCGAAGAGGGAGTTGATGTAGTGCTTGTTGAAGCCATAGATGGGGCGGTTGTCGTTGGTGGCAGCCGCATAGTCGATGGCGTTGGGGGTGAAGAGGTTGGACGGAGCCTTGAGGCCGCCCTGGTAGCCCTCGTCCTCATACTGCGTGCGCTGGAACGAACCACCGATGTTGGCGCCGATGGAGAAATCGCCCAGCGTCTTGTTGATGTTGGCCATCAAGTCGCCATAGAGAGCCTGGTCGGCCACGTTCTCATACTTGTAGAAGCCGTAGGGGCTGTGGGCGAAGAGATTGATGGTGGAGGCGTAGCGCTGATCCTCAAACTTCGTGTTGGTGCGATCGAAGCGCAGGCGTCCCGTCACGTCGAGCCACGGCGTGATCTGATACTTCAAACTCGCATTGGTCATGTAGCGGTGCTTGTGGTTGATGCGGTTCATGCGCTTGGCCACCCAGTATGGGTTCTGCATCTGGAGCGCGTCGCCGAAGTTCCAGTTCTGCACATAGATGCCGCGTGAGGCGTCCCAGACCTCGAAGGTGCGGATGGCGTCGAAGCTCTCGCCACGCGGGAAGAGGTAGAGCGGCACGAGCGGGTTGAAGTACTGACCCTGCGCCATGAGGTTGCGGTCGTTCTGGTTGACGTAGCTGAGGCTGAAGTCGAGCGTCAGTTTGTCGTCCAGGAACTTTGTCGTGTTGCGCACCGTGAAGTTGTAGCGGTTGTACTTGTTGTCGGGGATGATACCGCGTGCGTTGGTCGTACCTACGGAGAGGTAGGTCTGGTTGCGGTCGTTGCCGACGGTCAGCGCGACGTTGTTCTGGATGTTCGTACCTGTGTTGAAGAAGTCCTCCGGTTCGAAGCCGCCATAGGGCGAACCGCCCTTCTCGCCCCAGGAGCGTACCTCGCCAGGACGGTTGGCGTAGCTGTTTTGGAACTCAGGCATCTTGAACGGACTGAGGAACTGGCTACTGTTGGAGATCGTCACCTGCACGCGGCCCTTGCTGCCCTTCTTGGTGGTGATCATGATCACACCCTGGGCGGCAGCGGAACCATAGAGGGCGGCAGCGGCAGGACCGCTGAGCACGCTGATGGACTCGATGTCCTCAGAGTTGATGTCGGCAATGCCCTCACTACCCGGCTGGGTGGAGTAGATACTTCCCGTCTCGCCGTTGTTGCGGTTGTTGATGGGCACACCATCTACGACGTAGAGGGCTTGGTTGCTCTGGTTGATGGACTTAGGACCACGCATCACCACGCGGGTCGCACCGCCCACACCTGCCGACGAGGCATTGATGTTGACACCCGCCACCTTGCCGGCCAGCGAGTTCATGAAGTTGGCACTCTTCACCGTGGTCAGCTGCTCGCTGTTCACCTGTTGCACATTGTACGACAGGGCTTTCTCCGAACGGCGGATGCCCAAGGCTGTCACCACGACTTCGGCCAGTTGGCGCTCGTCGGACTTCAGCGAGATGGTAAGGTTCTCTCCCGTGGCGGGCACTTCTGCCGTCGTGTAGCCAAGGTAGCTCACGGAGAGGATGCTACCGTTGGGTACTTTCAACTCGAAGCGGCCGTCGATGTCGGTTACTGTGACAAGGTTTGTGCCTTTGACCGTCACGGTGGCACCGATGACGGGCTCGCCGTTCTCGTCAAGCACCGTTCCGCCAACGGTCTTGCCGTCGTCCTGCGCCACCGTGGCAGCAGCCTTGGCCGTAGGGGGCGTGGCCGCGCTGATAGGTAGCGGTGCTAAGCATATCGCCGAGACGATGATGCCTTTCAACATGTTGGATTGGAGTTTGTCCATAAAATCACTATATTTAAATTGTATTGAGTTTTTTTGAATATATAATAGTTCGATTGTTATTTGATAGCTACAATCTGGGGGCAAAGATACTAAAATTTCCGCAAATAGCGTACAATATAACAGGAAATCTTTTGCTTAAGTGTAAAAAACACCAAAAAATAGACACGCTTCAGACTTGAGGGGGAGTAGTGTGCGCAGACAGATAAGCCTTTTCTTGTATGAGGTGTTGTGGTCTGTAGGGTGGAAAAGCTGCCCTGTAGTTTGCGGGTATGAATATAAATCCTTATTTTTGCAACCTAAAATCTATGTCCTGGATAGTTGATGAGCTTTCGCCGCCAGGTGGGCCTCTCTGAACCGTCGTGCAGGATGTGCGAGCAGTAGTCCAAGGGTCTTCGCCGCACCAAGCCAACTTGATAATACAAGATATTGATGAAGCCATTCTATACCCATCGAGAGGAGTTGTGGAACAGCTGGAGCCATGCTGCGGGCATATTGCTGGGCATGGCCTTCGGCATGATCTTTCTGTACTGGTGCTTCCGTGTCAAGGACGGTTGGGCCACGTTTGGCGTGTCGCTCTATCTGCTGGGAATGGTGGGCAGCTATGTCGCCTCGACCAGCTACCACGCCTTGCGTCCTACCAGTCCGTGGAAGGAGCGGCTGCGCAAGTGGGACCATGCTGCCATCTATTGGCATATCGCGGGTAGCTATTCCCCCATCACGCTGGTGGCGCTCCGTGGCGAAGGGCCGTGGGGGTGGCTGCTCTTTGCCTTCGTATGGACGTGTACCATCGGTGGCACGATCAGTTCGCTACGCAAGTTGAAGCCCCACAGCAATATCGAGACACTCACCTATGTGGGTATGGGACTGAGCGTGCTCGTGGCCTTCAAGCCTCTTCTCCATGCCGTCGAGGTCTCGTCGGTGGCGTGGATCATTGCCGAGGGGGTGATGTTTGTCACGGGTGCGGTCTTCTATTCCCTCCACCGCCGCCGAGCGGGGGCGTTCTCCTATCCCCCCCCCCGCCGCCGCTATTCCCACACCGTTTTCCATTTCTTCGTCCTTGCGGGAAGTCTCTGCCATATCGTGGCCGTTTGGGGCATCCTGCAGCAGTATCTCTAAGCAGGCCGGGGTGGAATGCCTACTGGTTGTCTATCATCCAAGCAAAGGTAGTTACGGCTTCTACGTCAGATCCATTCTTTGATAGCAGTCGAGGACCTGTCGTGCCACGTCGCCATTCTCGAAACGGCGGATATACTCCTGCGCTTTGGGCACGAGGTCGTCGCGCTGGGCGATGGCCTTGAGGATAGCTTCGCATAGGCCCTCGCTGTCATCAGGATCCACATAGAAGCTATCGGGCCCTCCCGCCTCCTCCAGGCAGGACCCTGTGGCTGCCACGACGGGCAGGCCGCTCTGGATGGCCTCGATGACGGGGATGCCGAAGCCCTCGTAGCGCGACGGATAGACAAAGGCCTCGGCCATTTGGTAGATGGCGGGCAGGACGCTATTGGGCACGCCTTGCAGGAAGCGCACGCGCAGGTCCAGTTGATGGCGACGGATGTAGCGCTTCACCTTCTCGGCATACTTTGTCTGGCGGCCGACGATGATCAATGACAGGTCGGCAGGCAACTTCTCCAGCGCCTTCACGGCCAGGAGGACGTTCTTGCGCTCCTCCACCGTGCCGACGTTGAGGATGTAGCGTGGCGGGAGGTCATACTCGGCATGGATCTTCTGCAGTTCGTCCTCCGAGCGGAGGAGGCGGTAGCGTGTGTCGCAACTCTGATAGACGAGGTCGATGCGGTCGCGGGGGAAGCCACCCAGTTCGATAATGTCCTGGCGGGTGCGTTCGCTGATGGCGATGATGCGGTCGGCCTCGCGGAGCGTCTGGTAGAACTTGCGCTTGTAGATCCAGGCATCGATGGCGTGGTAGTATTCGGGATGGCGCATGAAGATGAGGTCGTGGATGGTGACGATGCCCGGTATGCCGGCCTTGCGAAGTCCGACGGGCAGTTCGCCGCTCAGTCCGTGGTAGAGGGAGACCCCGTCCCGCCGTAGGTCCTCGACGATGCTGTGACTTCGCCACAGACTCTTGCCCAGACCGTGTTTCCGGTCCGAATAGACGAAGCGCACGCCTTCGCGCAGGCGTACCTGCTCCCGCCACTCCTTGCGTCCCTCGTCGGGGGCATAGAGCAGCAGTTCGTCGTCGCCCTCCAGGGCTGCCAGCGAGTTGATCAGCGTGCGGCCGTAGCTGCCCAGCCCGGTCCCATTGCTCACGATGCGCTTCGCGTCATATCCTATTCTCATCTTCTTTTTCTGTTTTCTTCTGTAGGGTAATGTAGGCTCAAGGGGATTAGGAAGTCCGCAGCTGGTCGTTCACCATCCGGAACATATACTCGTAGATGATGGCTTTCAACTCCTGCAGCATCTTGCCTTCCACGGCCACTTTGCCCTGTAGGTTGTGGCGCATCAGACGGTCGCTGAGGGCATAGACGCCCCGCACGCGCTGGCCGTCGAACTGGAGGACGTAGCCGTATTTGGCATATTGGTAGATGCCATCGACATAGTTGACGGCATAGGTGTCCTGGGCGGGCGTATGGAGCAGGTCGCAGCCGAAACTCAGATAGCGCTTGTCGTAGCCCAGTTGGCCGAGGATGGTGGGCAGGATGTCGATCTGCTGGGCCACGGTGGCGGAGCGCATACCGGGCCGTATCTCACCCGACGGGTCGTAGATGATAATGGGCGCCGAGAAGCCGCCGATGGCCGACTGATACTCGGGGTGGTCCGTCTGGTTGGTATGGTCGGAGGTGAGGACGAAGATCGTGTTCTTGAACCACGGCTGCTTCGAGGCAGAGGCGAAGAAGCGGCCGATGGCATGGTCGGTGTAGCGGATGCACTTGTGGATGGGGAGTCCCTCCTCCTTATAGACCGTCTTGTACTCCTTGGGAATGACGAAGGGGTGGTGGCTTGAGACGGTGAAGATGGCGGTCATGAAGGGCTGCTTCATCTCTCCCATCTTCGTGCAGTAGTACTGCATGAAGGGCTCGTCCCAGATGCCCCAGTTGCCGTCGAAGTCCTTGTCGCCTCCGAAGCGCGGGTCGGCGGCATAGTCCTGGCGGCCATAGTAGTTTTTGAAGCCGATCTTTTTGGCAAAGGCCAGGAAACCCATCGACCCGCGGTTGGCTCCGTGGAAGAAGGCCGTGTCGTAGCCCCAGCGCGCCAGGAGGCCAGGGAGGCCCGTGTAGGTGTTCATCGAGGCGGGCGTGAGGATGAAGGGTTCCACAAACATCGGGATGCTGCACAAGACCGAGGGCATTCCGTCGATGCTCTTATGGCCGTTGGCAAAGGAATACTCAAAGACGCAACTCTTGGCAATCAACTGATCCACGTTGGGCGTATAGCCCTTGTAGCGTCCTCCCTCCAGGTCTTTGTTGAAAGCCCCGATATACTCGCGGCCGAAACTCTCGACGATCAGGATGACCACGTTCTTGCGATGGGGTTGTGCCTTCGTGGCGGGATGGATGGGGTTGAAGACCTTTGCGGCCTCTTCGACGGATGCGTAATAGTCGGGGATGGAGAAGACGTTCTTGCCGATGGTGCGCAGCAGGGCAAAGGGAGTGTTCAACACCAGCGCTGCCTCCTTGGGCCGCTCCACCCATTGGTCGGCGTTGCTGACCGTGATGGGGCGCACACCCGACTGCAGGCCGCCCCTGATGCCAGCCACACTGCCCACGGCAGCCAGGGCCAGGGCCACGAAGTTGACTCCCGCAAAGCGCAGCCGCTGGCGGCCCGTGAGAAAGTCGCGGTAGTCCGTGCGCGGAGAGACGTAGAGGTAGTAGAGGGCGAAGAAGGCTGCCACGCCCAGCAGTACGAGCACCCAGTGGTCGAGGACGGCAGAGAGGAAGATGCCTCCGAGGTTGTTCTCATTGTCAAACTCGCGGAAGACGCTGGTCGTCGTGCGTCGCATCGTGAACGGGTAATAGACCGAGTCGGCCAGGTTGATGGCAAAGGCCAGTCCGTTGGCCACCACAAAGATCCAGCGCTGCACCTTGTGCCACAGGCGCGCTTCCTTCAGCCACAGGGGGAAGAGCATCAGCACGAGCCACAAGGCGTTGATGTAGAAGATGGCCGAGGTGTCGAAGAGGAGGCCGCCCCGGAAGATGCGTGCCAGGTTGCCGTCGGCCAGCGTGTCGGCAAAGAGCGTGCGGTTTTCCACGAGGAAGGCCACACGGGCCAGGATGAAAAACAAATAGGCTACCAGCAGGTCGAGGACTACCGCCACCGCCGGCCCTAAATCACTCTTGAGTATCTTTCTCATCGCTATCAATACTTGATGGTTGTTATCGCCTGTGTCCTATCACCAATTGGCCCTATATCCTATATAATATAATAAGGTCATGCTGTCAATAGGATCGAGCGTGTTATATCTCTTGCATGTCGTGCAGTTTCTTGTAATAGCCGTCCAGTGCTATCAGTTCGTCGTGGGTGCCGCGCTCCACGATGCGCCCCTCGTGGAGCACGCAGATCTCGTCGGCATTCTTGATGGTCGAGAGGCGGTGGGCCACGGCGATGGTCGTGCGTGCCTTCATCAGTCGGAAGAGGGCGTCCTGCACCAGTCGCTCGCTCTCGGTGTCGAGGGCAGAGGTGGCCTCGTCGAGGATGAGCACGGGCGGGTTCTTTAGGATGGCGCGGGCGATGGAGATGCGCTGACGCTGTCCGCCCGAAAGTCTGCCGCCTCGGTCGCCGATGTTGGTGTCGTAGCCGTGGTCGCTCTGCATGATGAAGTCGTGGGCGTTGGCAATCTTTGCCGCGTGAATAATCTCTTCCTCCGTGGCTCCCTCCACGCCAAAGGAGATGTTGTTGCGGAAGGTGTCGTTGAAGAGGATGGCCTCTTGGTTGACGTTGCCGATGAGCTGGCGCAGGTCGTGGATGCCCAGGTCCTTGACGTTGATGCCATCGATGAGCACCTCGCCCTCCTGCACGTCGTAGTAGCGGGGAATGAGGTCGAGGAGCGTAGATTTGCCGCTGCCGCTCTGGCCGACCAGGGCGATGGTCTTGCCCTTGGGGATCACGAGGTTGATGTCGCGCAGGACGTAGTGCAGTTCCGGTGCGCCGCCCTGCTTGCCGTGGTCGTTGTAGGCGAAACTGACATGGCGGAACTCTATCTCGTGCTTGAAACTGCTGATATGCTCGGGTTGGGCCTTCTCCTGTATCTCCACCTCCGCCTTGAGAATCTTGTCGACGCGTTCCATCGAGGCAAGACCCTTGGGGATATTGTAGCTGGCCTTGGAGAAGTCCTTCAGGGGGTTGATGATGCTATAGAGGATGACGAGGTAGTAGATGAAGGTCGGGCCGCTGATGACGGGATATTCGGCCAGGACGAGCGTGCCGCCAAACCAGAGTACGATGACGATCATCACCGTGCCGAGAAACTCGCTCATCGGGTGGGCCATCTGCTGGCGGACGTTCACCTTGAGGATGTCGTCGCGATAGGCGTCGTTGACCTTGGCGAAGCGCGCGTTCATCTTGTCCTCCGCACAGAAGGCCTTGATGATGCGCAGGCCGCCCAGCGTCTCCTCCACCTGGCTCATCGTGTCGCTCCACAGGGCCTGCGCCTTGATGGACTTCGCCTTCAGCTTGCGGCCCACCACGCCCATGAACCAGCCGAAGACGGGTACGAAGACGATGGTGAAGAGCGTCAGCTGCCAACTGATGGCCAGCAGGGTGGCGAAATAGATGATGATCAGGATGGGATTTTTGAAGAGCATGTCGAGCGAGGCCATGATCGAGGAGTCGATCTCCTGTACGTCGCCGCTCATGCGGGCGATGATGTCGCCCTTGCGCTCCTCGCTGAAGAAGCCCAGCGAGAGCGACGTGATCTTCTGGTAGAGCTGGTTGCGGATGTCGCGCACCACGCCCGTGCGGATGGGGATGATGGAGGCCGAGGACAGGAAGTAGGCTCCCGTCTTGAGGAAGGTCATGAAGGCCAGGGCCGCACCGATGACGAGCAGCACGGTCGTCGGACCCCAGGAGGTGATGTAGATCTGCGTGTAGTAATCGACGTTGTTGGACAGGACGTCCTTTATCGAACCGTC
>OGPL01002943.1_pt1 | contig 11615 bp, 11 predicted proteins | sample 1552901 | NCBI WGS metagenome assembly OGPL01 (sample SAMEA2580244, study PRJEB22360) | human gut metagenome | biome: human gut; feature: human-associated habitat; material: faeces | place: Denmark | collected 2008/2010 | reverse complement strand
TCAAAATTTGCCATAAATTTTTCTCCTCAGGTGATCGCAGATAAAAAAAAGCAGATATCCAAGAGCCGCCCCTGCTGTATTCAATATCATATCATCTACGTCAAAGCACCCAACCTTTGTAATAAGCTGGATGACCTCTACCGTAACACTAAGCCCAAATCCTGCCAGTACGATCAGCCATCCGCTTCTCATTTTGTCCAGAATAACCGGCAGTATAAATCCAAATGGAAGAAAACCAATTACATTTCCAAAAAGATTTGTAACTACCGCCATAAGTCCAAGCTGTTTTCTGTATACCCAGAAACGCCTTATCTCAACAAACGGTATCAGATTATATCTGTACTGTCTTTCTTTCATTGCTGCTCTTCCGTATTCTTCTGAAAAGAACAGAAAATAAATCAGTGCCAGAACATACAGGATAAACAAAATGGTTCCCAGTGTCCGTATGATATGCTTCGTTTCTTTTTTCAATGTTTTCTCCTGTTTCTGAAGCCTTTTATATCAATATCTCTGATTTCTTTTTCAGCAGTCTTGCACCGTTTACGATCATCATGATCCCTGTTACGATTCCCGTTGCCAGTACAATGATCCCGACTGTCAGACTGCAGGCTCCTGTGGAAGAATTTTTTCGTTCATAATCGTCCTCATCAGTATCATGATCTGCTTTCGCAGATCATGATATCTTATTTATAAATCGCTGTTACCTGTATTTGCTTATTTTGCACCGTACTGCTCATAATATGCGTCGATTGCGGCTTTCAATGTATCGTCAATGATTACTTTTCCTTTATATTCTTTATTATAAAGATGTTCAATGACCTCTTTCATTGTAACAATCGCATTTGTTTCAAACCCATAAAGGTCATGGACTTCGTCAAGGGCACACTTCACGCCGCCTTTTCCGACTTCCATGCGGTCCAGAGAAACCATAAGACCGACGATTTCCACATCAGCCGCACCTTTTACCTTCGGTACTGTCTCTTCCATGGATTTACCGGATGTTGTTACATCTTCGATCATCACTACACGATCGCCGTCTTTTAATTTACTTCCGAGGAAGCTTCCCTTATCTGCACCATGGTCTTTTTCTTCCTTACGGTCTGAACAGTAGCGGATTTCTTTTCCATATAATTCGCTGAATGCAATTGCAGTTACAACACTTAACGGGATTCCCTTATATGCAGGTCCGAAAAGCACATCGAAATCATCGCCATATTTATCATGAATAGCATGTGCGTAGTACTCACCCAGTTTCTTTAACTGAGAACCTGTCACATATCCGCCTGCATTCATAAAAAACGGGGACTTTCTTCCGCTTTTAAGGGTGAATTCTCCGAATTTCAGAACTTCACTGTCTACCATAAATTCAATAAATTCCTGTTTATACTGTTCCATCTTATGTTATGCCTCCTGTATCTGTTTTATTTTACAATACCAACCATCTCTTTTACGGAATTGAATCCATTCTTCTTCATGTACGCTTCAATTCCATCGATCACTTCCAGTGTCACTGCCGGATTGTGGAAGTTTGCTGTTCCTACAGACACTGCGCTCGCACCTGCAAGAAGGAATTCGATTGCATCTTCTGCACAGGAAATTCCGCCCATTCCAATGATTGGAATATTAACAGCCTGAGCAACCTGATAAACCATACGCACTGCGACTGGTTTCACGATCGGTCCGGATACTCCTCCGGTCTTATTCGCTACTGCAAATGTCTTTCTATTGATATCGATCTTCATTCCTGTCAGTGTATTGATCAGAGATACCGCATCTGCTCCACCAGCCTCTGCTGCTCTCGCAATTTCTGTGATATCTGTTACATTCGGTGTCAGCTTCATAATGATCGGCTGCTTTGCGATCTTCTTGATCTGCGCTGTCAGCTTTTCTACATTATGTGCATCCTGGCCAAATGCAAGAAATCCTGCATTGACGTTTGGACAGGAAATATTAATCTCCATCATATCAATCGGTTCGTCTGCAAGACGCTCTACAACTGCAAGATATTCTTCCGGAGCGTGTCCGCATACATTTACGATGATCTTTGTATCAAAATTCTTCAGATATGGAATATCTCTCTCGCAGAACAGATCGATTCCAGGATTCTGAAGTCCGATGGCGTTCATCATACCGCCATAAACTTCAGCTACGCGCGGGGTCGGGTTTCCTGCCCACGGTACATTTGCTACACCTTTCGTTGTCACTGCTCCAAGACGGTTCAGGTCTACAAATTCTGAAAATTCTTCCCCTGAACCAAATGTTCCGGATGCAACTGTTACCGGGTTTTTCCATTCTACACCGGCAATATTTACGCTCATGTTCATTAGATTTCCACCTCCGTAGACAAGAATACAGGGCCGTCCTTACAGATACGCTTGTTATTTACATTGCTGTGCGCGTCCTTCTCTTTGGACTTGCATACACATGCCAGACAGGCACCGATTCCGCATGCCATTCTCTCTTCCAGTGAGATATAACACTCGATTCCGTTCTCTTCTGCGTACTGTTTGATCGCACGGAGCATCGGAGTCGGTCCACAGGCATAGATCATATCTGCTTCCAGAGCATTTTCACGGATTGCGTCCATAACATTTCCCTTTGTTCCGACACTTCCATCTTCTGTGGAAATATAAAGTTCTCCGTTCTGCTCGAACTCTTCCTTAAGGAATGTCTGTGCGTCGCGGTATCCTACTACGATCTGTTTCTTCTCGCAGTCCATCTGCTTCGCCAGTTCAAGGATTGGCGGTACACCAATTCCTCCACCCATCAGAAATACTTTCTTTCCTTCAGCCTTCTCGTATGGGAATCCATTTCCAAGAGGTCCGATCACCGGAATGATATCTCCTGCTTTCAGCTTAGAAAATTCTTCTGTTCCTGTCTTCGGTCCTGTCACACGATAAACAACACGAAGTCTTCCGTTCTCTTTATCAATCTCACAGATACTGATCGGTCTCGGAAGTAATTTACCGGCATTTCCTGTATATAAAGAAAGAAACTGTCCCGGACGTGCATACTGTGCCATCTGATCAGTCTGCAGCCAAAGGCTGAAAATATCTTTACCTATTTCTTCCTGACTGACAACAGTCAGATTTTCTTTAGTCTTTGTACTCATCTGTCTCCTCCTGCCCACATTAGCGGTTCTGTAATGCGCCGTCAATGTCCGCAATCATCACTTCTACTGCCTTACGGGATGCATCTGCATAATTGAGCTCTCCGAATTCTGCGTAAGCTTCCTGTTTGTATGCAGCAATGATTCCTCTGGAAGAGTTTACGATTGCACCAAGTCCGTCTTCATTAAAGAAGTGAACGAGGTCTGCACCTTTTCCACCCTGTGCACCATATCCTGGTACAAGGATATAGTTCTTTGGCATAATCTTACGAAGGGCTGCTCCCATCTCTGGATATGTTGCTCCAACTACTGCTCCAACGTAGCTGTAATCTTCACCCATCACTTCTTCGCCCCATTCTGCTACCTTCTCGGCAACAATCTCGTAAAGAGGCTTTCCATCGATCTCTCTATCCTGGAATTCTCCGCTGGATGGATTGGATGTCTTTACAAGGATAAAAGCACCCTTATTATTCTCTTTACATACTTTTAAGAAAGGCTTTACTCCGTCAGAACCGAGATATGGGTTTACGGTTACAAAGTCTTCTGTAAATGGGGAGTATATATGCTCGCCAATCTTTACAGTTCCAACATGACCAATCGCATAGGCTTCAGAAGTAGAACCAATGTCTCCTCTCTTGATATCTCCGATGATAACAAGACCTTTGCTCTTGGCATAGTCACAAGTCTTTTTGAAGGCTTTCATTCCCTCAACACCAAACTGCTCATACATGGCAACCTGTGGCTTCACTGCCGGAATCAGGTCATAAGTTGCATCAATAATGCCCTTATTGAACTGCCAGATTGCTTCGCAGGCACCTTCTAATGTCTCTCCGTATGCAGCAAATGCATCCTTTACAAGATGCTCTGGCACATAAGAAAGCATTGGGTCAAGACCAACAACGATAGGTGCGTCTTTTTCTTTGATTCCTTTTACTAACTGATTAATCATAACTTCCTCCAGAATTGTACTGATATCTTTTTCATTCTAGCATAAATTTTTTCAGATGTACACTCACGATATGCCAAAAAACGACACGATTATTGTTAGCCGCGATATACAACTTTACCATCACAGATGGTATACTTCACTTTTCCGTATAACTGTGCACCAAGAAATGGAGAATTTTCTGCCTTCGATTCGAAAGATTCTACAGTGCGGACTTCATCCGGCGCAAAAATTACAATGTCCGCTGCCTTTCCTTCTTCTAAAGTTCCACAGTCAAATTTATAAAGTCTGGCCGGGTTCACTGTCATTTTTTCAAGAAGCTGCATCATTGTAAGATAACCTCTTTTTACAAGACTGGTAATTCCAAGAGAAAGAGAAGTTTCCAATCCGACGATTCCACTTGGTGCTTTTGTAAATTCCCTTTCTTTTTCTTCGATGGCATGAGGAGCATGATCAGTTGCAATCATATCAATCGTTCCATCTGCCAGTCCCTCGATTATCTTTGTTCTATCCCACTCGGTACGAAGTGGTGGGTTCATCTTTGCCATCGTTCCATAGTTCGGCACATCTTCTTCTGTTAATGTAAAATGATGTGGGGTTGCCTCCGCATATACTTTCGCGCCTTTCTTCTTTGCAAGGCGAACTAAGTCAACCGAACGGCCGGAAGAGATGTGCTGAATATCTACTTTAGCTCCTGTCTCAAGGGCAAGCATTACATCTCTGGCAACCATCACATCTTCGGAAATTGCCGGTGCTCCGCCAATACCCATTTTGTCAGAAATGACTCCCTTGTTCACACCATTTACTTCATTCAGTGTAGGGTCTTCTTCATGAAGTGAAATCGGCATATCGACTCTTGCTGCCTCTTCCATTGCCAGCGGCACGTTTTTCAGATAGCCGCTGTACAGCATGACGTTCATGGGCATATAGAATACCAGATACAGGATGATGACGCCGAGACGGTTGTCCAGACCCATCATCGCAGTCTGCTTTACCAGCGGCATCATCAGAATTGCAAAGGGAACGAACATACCGCTGACGATGTAGAAATACACCAGCTTATAGCCCTTTTTCCGGTTCATGTTTCTGCCGATGGCATAGCCTGCCATGGAGTGCAGCAGCACAGCCAGAACGATAGTCACAGCGGTAATTAGAAAGCTGTTGCCCAGGGAGTGCCAGAAGTTTGTGACACGCATTGCCTCAGAGAAGTTGCTGAGACTCCAGGAACTGGGGAACGAAAGCGCTCCGGCAACATCGTTCGTCATTTCGGACGGATTCTTAAAGGCGATCATCACCGTCATATACAAGGGGAACAAAACGGTGATACAGCCCAGAAACAGCAGTACTGTCAGAAAGATATTCGTACCGCCGATTTTATGTGTCTTTCTCATAGCTGTTCCTCCTTTTTGCCGGTGATCTTCATCTGAATGATGGAGAATGCTACAATTACAATAAAGAATATGACTGCGTTCGCACTCTGGAATCCGAACTGACCGCCGTCCATACCGTTCTTATAGATCAGATACGAGATGGATTCGGTACTCTGTGCCGGACCACCTTTGGTCAAAGACATGATCTGGTCGAATACCATCATCATGTTTTTGGTGCTGAGGATCAGATTGATGGAAACGAAGGGCAGCAGCATGGGGAATGTCAGCTTCCAGAACTTCTGCCACGGGTTTGCGCCGTCGATCATGCCAGCCTCGTAGATGTCTGCCGGAACGGTCTGCAAGCCGGAAATGTAAATGATGGTGTTCATTGCCACTGCCTGCCATACGCCGACGATCAGCACGCCGATCCAGGCATATTTTTCACTGGCGAGAATGCTGTTTTCCAGGAATCCGATGTGCATTGCCTTGCCCACAGCCGGGATAATATAAGTAAAGATAAAGCTGAAGATATAGCCGACGATCAGTCCGCCCAGAATGTTCGGGACGAAGTATACGCCACGCAGCAGGCTCTTGCAGCGGATCCTGCTGTTCAGTCCCATTGCCAGAAGAAGACTCAGCACGTTAATCAGAATCGTGCCGGCGATGGCATACTTAAAGGTGAACAGATAGGAATGCAGCACACGTTCGTCGGAAAACAGGTCGATATAGTTCCGCAGACCCACAAAGTCAAACGAACCATAGCCACGGTAGTTGGTAAAGCTGTACACTGCACCGGTAATCAGCGGCAGCGTATTAAACAGGAAAAACAGAATCACAATCGGAATGGTCATTGCCAGAAACGTCCGGTTGTTGCTGCTCAATGCTTTTTTCTGTCTCATGATGCCTTCTCCTCCTCATATTTTTGTACTTTTGCGATGAGGTCACGGTTATAGCGTTTCCATTCCTTATCAAAGCGCTTGAGGAATTTCACGGTGGAATCGCTGCTGTCGTCCATCAGATAGGTCTGTACCATGGCGTCCACGCTCATCTCGCTGGGATAGTGGTGATCATGGAAGTCGGACATTCTGCCCTCATCAATATAGGAACGCATTCCGTCCAGCATAGAAGGCAGCGTAAAGTCGCCCTCCTTGCACGGTACGGCGTTCTGGTCGTCCAGATAGATCTGGATGGTCTCATCGTCATACAGGAACTGCAGAACTTCATAAACGGCATCCTTGTGCTTGGTCTCCTTCATCACGCAGAACTGCAGGTCTACGCCGGAATTCAGCACGTTGTCTGCCTCGTCCTCGTTTGCCGGGAACACGAAAGAGTCAATGTTCATGTCCGGATTGACCGACTGGATCTGCGGCACTGCATAGCTGCCGATGGGATACATTGCAGATTCTCCACGGGCAAATGCGGTGCAGGCGTCGTTATAGCTGTACGCATACGGATTCGGTTCTGCATATTCCAGCAGAGCCTTGTCTTTTTCTGCGACCTCCTGGTACGCATCGCTGAAGGTGGTCTTTCCGGCGTTGACATCGCTGCACGTAGACGGCGAGGACAATCCGACTGCCAGCGCATTCCAGGGTGCCATACAGGTCCAGGTGTCCTTATATCCCAGGTACAGCGGATACACGTCCGATTCGCTCTGGATCTGCTCGCACAGCGCCGTGAATTCGCTCCAGGTCGTGGGAATCTCCCAGCCGTTTTCCTCGAACATATCCTTGTTGTACAGGATGCCGGCACAGTTTGCCACATACGGCAGACCGTAAACGCCGTCCTTCGGGATAAACTCCAGTTCGTCCACAATATCCATGTACGCCGGCTTGATGTCCTGCACGCCCTCAAAGTCCGAAACGTCCAGGAACATATCTGCATCCAGGAAGTTGGAATAGTTGATGTCGCCGCCGATGCCGATGATGTCCGGATAATCCTCACGGATAAAGCGTGTTTTCAGCACGGTCATTGCCTCGTTGGGCGATTCAATGGTGAGATGGATGTCGTCGTGCGTTGCGTTGAACCGTTCCTCCATCTCCTCGAAAGCGGCAACCGCCTCCGGCTTGTACTGTACCATTGTGACTTCCGTTTTACCGTCATTGTTCGATTTTCCTGCACAGCCCGGCAGCAAAAGAGTAGACAATATTGCTCCCGCCAGAACCAGACTGCCTGCTGCATTCTTTTTTCTCATGTCGATCTTCCTCCTTTGTGGTAAAACGCTGCGTTTTCGATAAATTTATTATAACATACCCAGATGCGTCCTGTAAATATCACAAATCAACTTGTTTTTTGCCATTTTGCCGCTTTTTCATTCATTTCGGAAAAAGATGTTGCATTTTGGTATATTTCGTGATATAATGAGTATCATATGAACAGCTACAAACAGAACTTGAACATCAGCAGACTTTTTGAGAGGATTAAGGTAAATTTATGCAAAACTGGATTTTCTCTATTTTCCCCAATGACAACTTTGTTGACCTCGGATTATTCCAGTTCGGGTGGGAAAAGTGCGCCCCGGCGCATTCCTTCGGACCGGCAGCCAGAAACCACTATCTGTTTCACTATGTGCTGTCCGGCACAGGGACACTGATGGCAGACGACAGCAAGGGCGTAACGCAGACCTATTCCATCAAAAGTATGCAGGGGTTTATGATCTTCCCCAACCAGATCACCACCTATGTGGCAGACCACGACCTGCCGTGGGAATACGTCTGGATCGAATTTGACGGACTGCGGGTCAAGTCTATCCTGGACACCATCGGGCTGTCACTGGACAAGCCCGTCTATCACGCACGGAACAAAAACCTCCGGAAAGATATGGCAAACGAAATGCTGTACATCGCACGCAACAAGGACGCCTCGCCGTTCCACCTCATCGGGCATCTGTATCTGTTCCTGGACTATCTGATGCGCTCCGCAGCAGATGAGCAGATGGAGAGCGGCGGAAAGCTCCGGGACTTCTATATCCACGAGGCACTGACGTATATCGAACACAACTTCCAGAACGATATCACCATTGAGGATATTGCCAGCGTCTGCGGACTGAACCGCACCTACTTCGGGAAGATCTTCAAGGAGGCACTGGGAAAAACGCCCCAGGAGTTCCTGGTGAATTACCGGATGCTCAAGGCGGCAGAGCTGCTGAAGCTGACCCACCTATCCATCGGAGACATTGGCATCACAGTGGGCTATGCCAATCAGATGCACTTTTCCAGGGCGTTCAAAAATTGCTACGGTGTTTCTCCCAGGGAGTGGCGCAATCAGAACCGCCTGCCGGGGATTTTAGAGGACGAACGGGGATGACTTTGAAGGACAAAACCGCCCGATTTCCAGAAAGCAACTGGAAACCGGGCGGTTTTTCCTATTCCTCCTATGCGGCAAAAGAGGTTTTATTTGCAGGCTGGGTCTTTTTTCGGAATGTCCGCAAAAGAATCGGAACAGAGATCACTGCTGTGATGCACTCCGCCAGCGGAAATGCCCACCAGACCTGTTCCGTACCGTGACTACCTGCCAAAAACAGCAGGCAAAACGGAATCGGCAGCACCAGCAGCCGCAGCAGTGCCAGAACCAGCGGCGAAAATACACAGCGAAAGCCCTGTAAGATTCCCTGGATCAGTACAGTGACGCCCATAAACACATAGCCGAGCGTGCAGATCCGCATGGAACGCATACAGAGTTGATGGATCTCCGGGCTGTCTCCGCTCTGGAACAGTCCGGCAATGGGTGACGCAAAGATCTGAAACAGCAGTGTAACCAGCAGCATCAGTCCGGCGGCATACAGCAAACCATAGCGAACGCACTGCCGTAGCCTTGCCTTTTCCTGTCTGCCGTAATGAAACGCCACCACAGTAATCAGGGTATTGCTCAGTCCGAACGCTGCAAACAGGGCGAACTGCTGTATCTTATAGTAGATGCCATAAGCTGCCTGCAGCGGTTCTGCCATATCCCCCTGCGTTCCAAATACAAGATTGACGAAAAGGACCATGACAGAAAGCAGCCCTTGCATGATCGCAGCCGGAATACCGATGGCATAAATTCCACGAATCAGTCCCCACTGCGGACGAATGTGTTTCCAGTCCCGACGAATCTCCTTATCCCAGCGGTAATGGAACAGCATTGCCATGCCCAAAGATGCCAGCTGCCCGACGACTGTTGCAGCTGCTGCGCCTGTCACGCCCATATCCAGCCCGAAAATAAAGATGGGGTCCAGGATGATGTTCAGCAATGCACCAGTGATCTGCGCAATGGTGGAAAGATTGGTTCTGCCGGTCCCCTGCAAAAAGCGCTCATAAACCGTATAGCCAATGCTGCCGAAAGAGCCGATACAGCAGATTCGCAGATACTGCTCCCCCATTTCCTGGCGGAGTGCATTCCCGTTCGCCTGCATTCCGATGAACGCTCTGGTTCCGAAAATGCCGAACAAAAGAAAAACCGCATAAATACAGACGGCAAGAAAAATACCGTTTCCGGCAATGCAGGATGCCTTTTCAAAATTGCGTTCTCCCAGCGTCTTGGACAGCAGGGCGTTGATTCCGATACCAGTTCCCACGCCTACTGCAACAATGAGCAGCTGGATGGAATAGGAATCCGTCAGCGCCAGAACCGCTGTTGCGCCGTTTTCCATGTGGCTGACAAAAATGGTATCCACAATATTGTATACCGCCTGTAATACCATAGAAAGCACCATCGGCATCCCCATGCTGAGGATCAGTGTCCGTATCGGCCAATCTGCCAGCTTATTCGGTTTTCCGGCTTGTACCGCCGTGTTGTTTTTCTGCATATGTTTCATACCTCCAAAAGTAAATCTGCGCAAAAAAAAGGCGTAAACCCAGTCAAATACTAACTGGATTTACGCCGTTTCGCTACACGTTATAAGATTATTATATCACAGTGCGCAAAAAAGTGCAAGTGATATTTTATGAAATTGTTTGGCTCTTACGCCTCATCGTCCAGAACCGGAATACGGGACAGGATCTCTACGCCTTCCTGTGCCAGCTGCTGCTTGAATGCCTCTGCGGTCTTCTGGTCGCAGCCGCTGATCATGCAGCCGTTTTCTCTGGTGTTCAGCAGTTCTACGCCGACTTCATTGGCAATCTTGGCAAATACGCCGCTGCCGCAGGGAGAAGTCCGATAGCAGCGTGCTGCAAAGAAGTCGTCGATCGGTGCAACAAAGTCTGCGCCCTCTTCTGCCGGCTCCCAGCTCTGAGATTCCACAGTATCATTCTGCTTTACCTCGTCGATCAGATCGCCCAGGACTGCGCTTGCGGTCGGCAGCTTTCCGGCACCACGACCATAGAACATGGTCTTGTCCACGCCGTCGCCCCATACCATAACTGCATTGAATACGCCGTTTACATGGGAAATCAGGCTCTCGTTCATCACTACCATAGGCATAACCGTAGGCAGGATCTTTCCGTTTTCCAGACGCTTGACTGCGCCGATCAGCTTGACTGCGCCGCCGAAATTCTGTGCCAGCTGTACATCTTCCAGGGTGATGTTGCGGATACCCTTGGTGTATACCTGATCCGGATAAACGTGCTTGCCGAATACCAGCGAGGACAGAATGCAGATCTTCCGGCATGCATCGCCGCCGTCGATATCCGCAGAAGGATCACGCTCTGCATAACCCAGCTGCTGTGCCAATGCCAGCGCATCGTCAAAGCGCATTTTGTCGCAGATCATCTTTTCCAGAATGAAGTTGGTCGTACCGTTCAGAATGCCGGCTACTGCGGAAATATCATTGGCAGCCAGGCAGGTGTGCAGCGGACGGATGATCGGGATAGCGCCGCCGACGCTTGCCTCAAAGAAGAAGTTCACGTGATGCGCCTTTGCCACCTGGAGCAGGATGTCGCCTTTTTCTGCAACCAGCTGCTTGTTGGAAGTGGCAACGCTCTTGCCTGCCTCCAGACAGCGGCGTACAAAGTCGAATGCCGGGTTGACACCACCCATGCACTCTGCCACATAGCCGACCTCCGGGTCGTCCAGAATCACCTGGATATCGTGAACTACACGGTCACCGTAGGGATCGTCCGGGAACTCCCGCAGATCCAGAATATAGCCTACTTCCAGCTCTGTGCCGGTGTTCTTTTCGATCTTCTTCTGGTTGCGGTAGAACAGTTCTACCACGCCAGAACCAACTACGCCATAACCCAATACTGCAATCTTTTTCATTATAATACTTTCCTCCATA
>OGPL01002939.1_pt1 | contig 11634 bp, 8 predicted proteins | sample 1552901 | NCBI WGS metagenome assembly OGPL01 (sample SAMEA2580244, study PRJEB22360) | human gut metagenome | biome: human gut; feature: human-associated habitat; material: faeces | place: Denmark | collected 2008/2010 | reverse complement strand
TTGCAAAGATTGTAGATTATAAATCTTCTTTTACAAGCAGACATTCTATAGGAGTAGCTGAAAAAGCATCCATGCTTGCCCAATATATGGGATATGATTCAATCACTGTACAGAAAATGTATTTAGCTGGTGCTCTGCATGATATAGGAAAAATGGCGGTAGGCAATGAAATTCTGGAAAAACCGGATAAGCTTACGGATGATGAATTTTCTACAATGAAAAATCATGCTGGTTATACATACCTTATATTATCGGAGGTTAATGATTTTGAAGAAATACGAGATTGGGCGGCTTTCCATCATGAAAAACTAAATGGAAAAGGGTATCCTTTTGGAAAAACCGCTGATGAATTAAATGAGCAGGAACGTATGATGGCATGTGTTGATATTTATCAGGCTCTTACGGAAGATAGACCTTATAAAAAAGGATTATCTCATGAAAAAACATGTGATATCCTTGATGACATGGCACATAAAGATTTTATTGATTCAGATATTTCAAAGACAATTAGAGAATGTTTTGGAAGAACCTGATGCCATATATGAAAACAGAGGGTGTTTCAGACAATAGTATTTTCAGTTATGTACTAGTATGACTCTTACGAGGGAACCACCGGCACGACATTCCAGATTACATCACGTTCGATCGGAGAGGTAACTGTAGAAAAAATTGGTAAAAGTGCTGTATTTTTCGGGGTGGATGGGTACAACATTTTGTGTGAAAAATAGAATAATAAAATTGTTCCCGAAATTTATTGACTTTGAGAAAAAAATTTGATATATCAGAATCGAACAAAAGAGAAAGGAAATAGCAAACTATGCCGTCAAAGAAAAATATGATGAAAAAGAACTTGGAAAATTTACATCTGAAGGAAAGGATAAACTATGGCTACAGAAAAGTCATTATTATGATGTTAGTCTCAGGTCTGTTTTCTATTGTGGTTATAGGTATGCTATTTGCCAATACGATGCATTATGTACAAAATGTTACTGTTGCAGACCGGGCGGTGAAAATCTGCAGGATAAATGTTAACTCATCAGCGAGAAATATCAGGGAAATGGCATTAAATAATGATACATCCTCTTATGACGGTTATGAGCAGACGGTAGAAAGACTGCTTGCAGAAGTTAATACCCAACTGAAAAATTTAAAGAACTCCGGAGTTATTCCGGATGCGGATTGTGAAGAATACGCATCTGCCCTTACAGACTGGGGAAACATTGGTTATTCCATCATGAAAGAAATCAAAAGCGGTGACAAGGATAAGGCAGTTGATTCAATTCTGAATGATTGTACCCCGGCATTAAATAAAGCCGTAAAAATTGCAACAAGATTAGATGAAATGACCGATGAGGTAAGCAGCCAGGCAGTCAGAATTACGGTTATTTCTGCAGTGGCAGGAATTGTGTGTATTATTATTTGTCTGGTTTTGGCATGGAAACTGGCAATAAAAACAGGCAAAAAAGTACTTGAGTCAATTTTAGTACCATTACGTGAAGTGGAAGCCGTTGCACAGGAATTAACAGATGGAAACCTGCACAGCACGCTGGACTACCATTCAGATGATGAGATTGGAATACTGGCACACAATATGCGCAAATCCATCCGCATTCTGGGAAGCTATGTAGATGATATTGGACGTTCAATGAAGATGTTTGCAGAAGGAAATTTTGATGTGCAGCCGGAAGTAGAGTGGAAAGGGGATTTCGTTGGAATTCTAAACTCCTTTATGTTGTTTGAAGAAAGCATGGCAGAGACAATAAAGGGAATCCAACATGTTTCAGATGAAGTTTCGGGTGCCGCAGATCAGGTAGCATCAAGTTCCAATGACCTTGCGGATGGAGCAACAAATCAGGCAGCAGTTGTAGAAGAACTGACCGCAACAGTCGCAGGTGTTTCTGAACAGGTAGGAAAAAATTCACAATCCGCAAAAGAAATCAGTGGAAGAGTAGACGAACTTGGAAATGCCATTCTGGAAAGCAATGGTAAAATGAGGGATATGGTTGATTCCATGAATGAGATCAACGGGGCATCAAAAGAGATTGACAAGATCATTGCAACAATCAATGAAATTGCGTCCCAGACGAATCTGCTTGCATTGAATGCTTCCATTGAGGCTGCAAGAGCAGGGGAGGCAGGAAAGGGATTTGCAGTGGTAGCGAATCAGGTCAATGTGCTGGCAGACCAGAGTGCCCAGGCAGCAAAGGAATCCGCAACATTGATTGAAACCTCTGTGAAAGCCGTGGAAAAAGGTATGGTGATTGCAGGGCAGACGGCATCACAATTGCAGGAGGTCGCTGAGAATTCCCAGATCATTACAAAAGAAGTCACAAATATTGCAGAAACGTTAGAGACACAGACAACAGAAATCCAACAGATTAATGATGGAATTGAACAGATCAATGATGTCGTACAGACGAATTCGGCAACATCTGAAGAATGTGCAGCAGCCGGTCAGGAGATGAGCAGTGAAGCAGAAAATCTGCGTGAAATGATCCAGAAATTTAAAGTTGCAGAAAATAAAAATTAAAAACGGTGCAAAAAATTATTGATGTTGAATTTACATATAAAGTTGTCGCAGGTAGGAACTATAATTTGACTTGTGACATATATAAATGCGGGAAAAGGATGCAATGAGAAAATGTGCGTTATTGGTTTTAAACTGATAACGCACATTTTAAATTATATGAATAGTAATATCATCGCAAAAAAGCATAAAAGTAGAAAAAGTTAAAAATATCGTGGATATAGTGCTAGAATTGTTGAAAAAAGTAAGTTAAAATACAGGAAAACAACAAGTGTAAAGGGGAAATTTTATGGAATATTCAGCAATTTTTCATGATATGGATAAAAGGTTTAGCTATGCAGTTGATAAGGATTTATTTGTGATACGCGTGCAGGTAAAAAAGGATGATATGAAGGAGGTAATCCTTCACTATGAGGACAAGTATATACCTATGGAGCGTAAGGATACCAGAAAGACAGTTCCGATGAAGAAGGTTGCTGTCTCACAGTTTCATGATTATTATGAAGCACAGATAAATATGCATTTGATCTGTCTGCGTTACTTTTTCGAATTTACGGACACGCAGGGAGCAAAGGTATATTATGGAAATTATGAGTTTGATAAGGAATGCATTACAAACAGGGACAGAATGTTTGACTGTCCGCAGAACCTCCGGGAGGAAGAGATGTTTGAGGTGCCGGAGTGGGCAGCAAACAAGGTCGTGTATCAGATTTTCCCATCCCGTTTTGCAGCTACGGAGCCGGTAGACAAAGAACTGTGGTATAAAGCACCGATTACGCCTATGGATGATCTGCATGGAAATCTCAGGGGAATCATCGAACATATGGATGATATTCAGAATCTGGGAATCGATGTGCTGTATATGACACCTATCTTTCAATCAAATTCGTGCCATAAGTATGATACCACGGATTACTACCAGATAGACCCGTCCTTTGGAACAACAGAGGATCTCAAAGAGCTGGTACAAAAAGCGCATGAGCGTGGTATGAAGGTAGTCCTGGATGCGGTATACAATCATACGGGAAGAGAATTTTTTGCGTTTGCGGATATCCTGGAAAATGGTGAAAAATCCAAATACCGGGACTGGTATTTTATTGATGGATTCCCACTTAAAAGCGAATGGGGAGAGATCCCAAACTTCAAATGTTTTGGTTATTATGGCGGAATGCCAAAGTTAAACCTGAAAAATCCTGAAGTTGAAAAATACATTACGGATGTTGCATGCTACTGGATTAAGGAATGCGATATTGACGGATGGAGACTGGATGTAGGAGACGAAATCAGCCATTTCTTCTGGAAGAATTTCAGAAAGGCAGTAAAGGCTGTGAAGAAAGATATGCTGATCATTGGGGAAATCTGGCATTATGCAGGAGATTTCCTTGAGGGGGATGAATGGGATACAGTCATGAATTATCCATTTTACCTGAACCTGATCGATCTGCTTGCAGACGAAAAGATTACGGTCAGCCAGTTCGTACAAAATCTTGGATATTTGAAGGGACGCTTACACAAAAACTGCTATCCCCTTATGTGGAATCTGATTGACAGCCATGATACCGCAAGATTTTTACATCTGTGTAACGACAATAAGAAAAAGCAGCATCTGGCAGCCGCTTTTCAGTTGTTACTGCCGGGAATGCCGATGATTTATTATGGAGATGAGTATGCGATGCCGGGAGCAAACGATCCGGACTGCAGACGGGGCATGTACTGGGATGAAGAATACCAGGACAAAGAGATGTATGAATGGTACAAGCGGCTGATTCAGGTCCGGAAAAGCCATGCATGCATTGTAGAAGGCGAACTGGCTGGGAGCGTCACAGAAGATGAGGAAGGGACAGTTGTCCTGATCAGAAAAAATGGCGAAGAGACCATTGCCATGATTTTTAACTGCAGCAGCAGTGCAAAAAAATTTAATGAGTACACGCAGAAGTACAATCTGCTTACCGAAAACACCTTTGATGGAAATGTAGAGGGGTTTGATGCTGCGGTAATCGTGCTTTAAGAAGCCTTACGGCAGATGGTTTCCCGGGAGTTTGTCTGTGGGAAGAAGAGGGAAAGCACCAGTATTTCTGGTAATGTAAAGTACGGAGGATGATATGACGAATGTAAAAAAGAAGGATGGAAAACGGTTTGGGGCAATCGTACTTAGCCTGATATTATTGCTTTCCCTGGTGTTTCCATATCCTGTGATGGCAGACCAGACGGCGGCAGACCAGACAACGGCAGCTTCCGTTTATGCCATTCACAAGACAGGTGATGATAAGGAAAATTTCGTGATTGTTATCATGGGTGAGGGCTATACCCAGGAACAACAGGAACAATTTTTGAAGGATGCAACGGCAAAAGCACAGGGGCTGCTAAAGTGGTCCCCTTATAAAGAGTATTCCGACAGGATCAATATTTATGCAGTACAGACGGTGTCCAATGAAACTGGTGTGGGCGTGATGTATGGGGAGTCGAACCCGGACACATATTTTCATGTGCAGGCATTCGGAAAATCCTGCTATTTTGCAAAGGACGGGGAAGATAAAGCCAGGGCACTGAGGGCAGAGCTGGAGAGCAGATATCTGGATACCGGCGCAGCCGTTGGAACCATCCATATCATTTGTAATACGACTGCGAATATTGGTTCTTCTTCTAATGCACTCTTTTCTTTTTCGGCAAATTCGGGTGAGAATGAGCAGGGGGATGTCATGACCCATGAAATTTCCCACAGCATCGGAAGATTAGGCGATGAATATGATAAAAAGATGCAGGGAGAAAATATTTCCGACACATCGGATCCGGATAAGATTAAATGGCATAAGATGCTTGGGTTCCGTGGAATCGGAATAACGGCAGCAGGAACAGAAACGGTATTTGCACCGAGCCGCGTCTGCATGATGCGGGATCTTGGGAATCCTTTCTGTGAAGTGTGCAAAATGGAACTGGCGCGGAGATTAAATAACCGTGATTATGTCAGCAGGCAGGCATCTGTTTATGTGTGCGATCCTGAAATTACAATTCCGCATAGCAGGACAGGAACACTTGACAGGGATAGTGACCAATACCGGATCGATGAGACAAATATCACAAAAGCAAATGGAAAGGATCTGGAATTCCGTACAGTCGTACAAAATATGGTGGATGCCAAACAGCATTTGAAGATTACTTTCCGCATTATTGGAGCAGACCATACAGTCAAATATGAAAAAGAAGAAACATATACCGTTCCGCCACTCAGTAACTGGTATGATCCGGATGCTGCCAGAGAGTCCCTTTCTGTCAAACTTCCTGCGGTAACTGGTCTGGTTTCCGGGGACAGACTGGAAGGAAAGATCATAGATGAGGACACTGGGAAAATTCTGGCTGACAATCAGACGGCAGGACAGGCGTGGAGTACCGTAACCATTCGTTATATGCTGCAAAACGAAGACGGGACCGAAACAACAGTGCCTGATACGGCACCCGCGACAGTATATGTACCAAAGAATTCTGCGTATACGTTAAGAAGTCCGGATTTATATGGATATACATGTGTAGGAAACAGTGCAAATCAGGGAGAAATAAACATCACAGAGGATCGCCAGGAGATCACTTATTATTACCGGAGAAACAGTGAGATGCCGGAAATACAAACCGTACCTGTCCGCGTAACTTATGATGGAAAACCCCATACATTTGATATCAAACAGGAAGATGGTGTACAAATCAGTTACAGTTTGACAGAAAACGGATCGTATACACAAACGGAGATGCCGTTTTACACAGAAGCAGGCCAGTATAAGATTTATTTTAAAGCGGAAAAGGCATCTTTTATTCCAACATACGGGGAGGCTGTCCTGGAAATCGAAAAGGCTTCCACCAGCATGCAGCTGACTGCAAAAAACGATACGGTCAAAGGTGCGGGGACAGTAGAATTACAGCTTTGCAGACAGGGGATTCCGGAAGATGCCGGGATAAAAGTAACCTGTGATGTTTCCGGGATCACATTAGAAGAAAAGGGAACGGATCACTGGATGGCAACGCTTCCGAATGAAACGAAAACATATACGTTCACCGCATGTTATAATGGGAATGGCAACTATACAGGAAGTAAGGCAGATTGTCAGGTCCGTGTAACGGCGGATCATTCCCAGACCGGGGGCGGTTCTGGTGGAAGTTCCGGAGGCAGTTCAAGTGGAGGTTCCGGCGGAATATCCGGAGGCGGTTCAAGTGGAGGTTCTGGCGGAAGTTCTGGTGGAGGTTCCGGAGAAAATGCCGGTGGAAGCACGGACGGATCATCTGGCAATGTTTCACCGGATTCCGGCACATTACCGGCACCGGATCATGCAAAAGAAGAACCGGGGAATGTGACACCGCCACCCGCAGCAGATACGTCCGTTTCTGTTAAGGATATTAATGTCAAAGCAAAAACTGCAGTTAAAAATAATACGGTCAAAGTGAAGAATATTGCAGCAGTTTTGAAAAAAGAAATTACAAAGGCAGAAAAAGAACAGGGTGGCAGGATAAAAGACCTGTCAGTTGAAATAACTTTTGATACGGCAAAAGCCGGAAACTGGAAGAATCTGCATCTTGAAATGGACGGGCAGGCGGTAAATTTACTTGTCAAAAAGAATGTAAAAGAATTGAAGGTCAATGGTGGCAATGTAAATCTTACCTTTGATTCGAAGGCATTAAAAGAATTAAAGAAAGAGATGAATACAGCTGTGGTTATCAAAATGAAACAGGCTGACAAGAAAAATCTTTCTGCTAAGGCAGGGAAAATTATTGGAAAACGTCCGGTTTATGATTTTTCCGTCACAGGAATAAAGAAAAAGCAGTCGTCTATCCTGAAAAAGGGACGGATCAGGGTCGCTGTTTCCTATAATGCTTCGAAAAAGGAAAAAGACAAAAAGATTTTTGCATATAAAATTGATAAATACGGTGCAGCAGTTAAGATACCGGGATCTTATTATGATTCCGATACAAAGACCGTTAACTTTGTAAGCCGTGGGTTTTTCACAGTTGCAGTAGGCTGTGAAAAATGATGAAACATAAAAAATCATCGTTCACGTTAAAAAAACTGTAGTTCATGTCGAAAAAGACAAAAACCGGTTTTCATTTGGTATAATGATAGAGCTCATTTTAGTAAAAATGAGTTCATACCGTGAATGATGGAGGGGATAACAATCATCGTTTTAGAAGAAATATTAATGGCAAACGGATTGACCGTGTTAATGATGTGGTTCCTTTTGTTTTGCAGACGAAAGAACAGAGAGAGCCTTCATGTGGGAGATAAAATATATGATGGAATAGCAATCGTAAATTTAGTGGGGGCATTGTCTGAAACCATTGCTTTTCTCGTAGATGGAAAACAGTTTACTGGTAGCCGGCAGATTAATTATATCTCTAACAGCATATGCTTTATAGGGACAGTCAGTATGGGTATGCTTTGGTGTATGTACGTGGAATTGCGTATCTATCGAAATTATAAAAGAATGGTTCAAAAAGCAGGAGTGGAGATATTTCCCTGGCTGGTAGAAGTAATTATGGTTTTATGTAATCTGTTTGGAACAGGGATTATGTTTAAAATATCCGGGGAGAATGTATACCAGAGAACTGCCGGTGTGCTGGTGGGATATATTTCGCTTGTCATATATTTTGCTTACAGTATCTATCTGGTGTATCATTCCAAAAAACAAGGGGTTAACCTGAATTTTTTCCCGGTGATCTATTTCGTTGGTCCTTGTTTTGCAGGTGTAGTTCTCCAGTTCCTTTTTTATGGAATTACATCATCATGGGTGCTGGTTGCGGTCGCATTGATATTTGTGCAGATGCAGTCATACGCAGAGAGTTTGTATATGGATGAGCTTTCCGGATTATACAACCGGAGATATTTTAATGCGGTGCTTGCGGAAAAGAAAATTGCAAGCCATAAATCCTTATATGGAATCATGATGGATGTAAACGATTTCAAGTGTATTAATGACAATTTAGGTCATAGTACGGGCGATAAGGCTATTTGTACGTTGGGAAATATACTCATCAGATCCATACCGGATGATGGTATGGCAATCCGGTATGCGGGAGATGAGTTTATTGTGCTGCTGTCAGGTGTTGATACGGAGCGTGTCTTAGCGACAATGGAGGAAATTAACCATAATCTGTCCCGGTTTAATGAATCCGGAATAGAATCGTTTCATTTAAGTGTTTCTATGGGATACACGGAATTTGGGACAGAAGATGATGCAGAAACTTTTTTAATGCATATGGATGAGAAAATGTATGAGGAAAAACGGAAATATCATATGCGAAAGAAATCAGCCGGTTTGGAAAATAAAGTATAGCATTACGTTCCTGCCATTTGTCCGATAACTGGTTGCAATGGCACAAGAAAAGAAAATATTATAATCATCAAACGAGTAGCAGACTGGTGTAAATCCGGTTTTGCTGCTCGTTTTTATATTTATGGTTATAGGCAGGGATGCTCCAGATTTCAAGACAATAAATAACCGTGTTATGGTTGATGGAGAGGCATTTTTTGTTTTATGAGAAAACCAGTTACCCATATAGATAACTGGTTTTTAAGGGATAATGTTAATGAGTATGTGCGATAGTGGAGTTATCAAGAAGTGTTCGTAAGGCATCCTGAAGGACTTGTGAGCAGTTGATTCCGCGCTTGTCAGCAAGACGGACCATCCAACTTGGAAGAGAAACATTTTTTCGAACGGCGCGAGTATCTGTCTGGGCACGATATTCAATGGTATCTGCGGAAATCAGGGAACAGATTGTGCCGGCATCAACACTTAATTTTTCCTGTGGTGATGGAGGAGCAATCGGTTCGCCTTCATCCTCTGCAACAACAAGCCATGCGCTCATTGCATCGGTAATTTGGTCAATTGCATCAGAAAGACTATTGCCAGTAGTGATGCATCCAGGAAGATCAGGGACTTTTGCGTAGTATCCAGATCCGTCCTCGATAGGTGTAAACAAAGCTGTATAAATATATTTCATAGTAACCCTCCTATTTGGAAGCACTGAGTTGTTTAATCGTTTGTTGCCTTGGATTCATTATGTACCTCCTTTAATTATATCATACACAATATTACACAAAAGTCAACTAAAATACACAAAAATACACAAGAAATAAAGTGAATGTGCACTACGGAATTTTCCAAATCAGCCGGAATTGTTTTTACCGGAGGCGGCGGATTGTGCAGAGAGTCATGAAGCAGAGGTTGGGGCGGATTGTGGAGGAGCAGGTCGGACAGTTGAGGATGGTTTGGCAATAATTTTTATTTGATATAATTGAACACATGTTTTATTATATAGGCATATAGGGAGGTAGCAAATGGGAGAAAAGCTAAGCAATGAACTTACGGATAAAGAAAGAGAAATGTGTATGAGTATATTGTAAAATATATGGAAGAAAATTTAATTTCTCCATCTTTTCAAGAAATCTGTAAAGGAGTAAACACAAAATCAAAGTCATGTGTGGGGAACAATATTTTCAGTTTTGCATACTGATTGTTGCTATTATCAATCTGATCGTAATGATCTTTTCTAACCATAAAAAATAACCGCCCCTACCAAAGACCGGTTATTTTTTAAAACTAACTTTGGCAAACCGCCTACACGGTATTGCGTTTTGTATTTTCATAATACCATTGCGTAATTTTTTGTCAATGATTTAAAGATCTTTGCTGGATACCATTAAATTGTTTTATTATCTGCGAACAATTTCTAATCGTTCGCGCTGGATAAGTTTTTCATACTGTCTCAATTGAAATACTGTCTACCTGTGCACTTAAATGATTTTAGACACCAGATCCATATCTATTATAGAGTAAGATCAGTATAAGCAAAACGAGTATCACTATATATCTTTTTTTCATTATTATAAATAACTTGAAGCATAGAAATTGGTTTTACTCGAATAAGTTTGCGATGTAATCTTTACAATTCCTACATTTCCAACTCCAACATAAGTATCAAGATTTCCAGAACATTTTAAGGTAATACAGGAGGAAGTACATGTGGTTTTGTTACTTTGTCCAGAAAGTTTATATGTATATATAACAAAGTCAGAATCTACGCTTGCATTAGAAGCACTTGCATTTGTCCAGTGCTTTCCACTATAATATCCAACGGCATCACAACTATATATAATATATAGAGATGAACATTATAATTCCCGCAATTTCATTTCATTTATTTTCTTTTTGCGCGTAATCGTTCTATTTCTTTTTATCCGATTATAAATTGATATAACAGCAGGAATATTTGTAAGTATAAAGATAATGATACAATTATGTATCTTATCCTTTATAGACATCTGATTTTCGGAAACGAAACTATATGAGAGTGTCAATAACCCCTGCTTCTCAACGCGTTCAAAACTTTCTGGTTCAAAATTCAGATACACTATAATTAATACGATTGAAAGAACAAGAAAAATAATTGGTGTTAATGATACGGTAGTTGTTCTTCTTTTTTTATTTAAATATGATTCTAAAAAACGTACACAAATAATGGTTAATGCCATTATTATTACGATGAATAAAATTGTAGAAAATTTCATTTATTCTCCTTTTTGCTCTCTGTATTTTTTTATCAATATTTTTGCTGTGTCAAAATCAAGTTGATCATCTATTACCATTTTTTTAATTAATGAAATATAAGCGTCATTTTCTATTTGATCATTCATTTGCATTTTTTGTATAAGTCGATCAAGTCTCAATCGCACGGTAGGATATGTTATATGATACAATTTTGCAACCTCTTTTAAAGAGCCAGATGACATAACAAAATTTTTTATAAATGTGATATCTTCATCACTTAAATTGTATATCCATTCTTGCGCTTTTCGTCTCATTACCAACCCCTTTCTTTAATATTATTGATATTATCATTTAATAATGTTAAAGTCAACTGCTAATATTATGTTATTTACATCTTTTTATCTTAATAATCATTCGAAACCTCAAACTTGTAAAGATAAGGTTTTCAGATTCGAGGTTACTCTCAACCCCCTTGCTTTTGTTTATATTTCTTCAATCATCAGTTATAAAAAACAGAAGCATTTTAATCAGTTCACCATATCGGTTTCATTTATATTGGAAGCACAAGGTGTAGAGCAG
>OGPL01002932.1_pt1 | contig 11679 bp, 9 predicted proteins | sample 1552901 | NCBI WGS metagenome assembly OGPL01 (sample SAMEA2580244, study PRJEB22360) | human gut metagenome | biome: human gut; feature: human-associated habitat; material: faeces | place: Denmark | collected 2008/2010 | reverse complement strand
TGGCCAAGGAGGGGCAAAAAGCACCACCAGAGCCTTCTCTTTTCGATTAGGGGGGGCTTACTTTTGGAAAAAAGAAGTCAGAAGCCTTATTTCACAGGGCTTCGGACAGGGTTATTATGCTCGGTTAAGTTTTACCGGACAGCAATAATAAACAAAGATAGTAAATAATTTTGAGAAATTCGTTTTTTAAGAGGGGATTTTTTTCAGACCCTTGACCGACCTTTCGAACCTTTCGGACGCAATCGGCAGACAGGGAGGGGGGCTTGGTGGATTGGGAAAGTGGATTTGACTTTTTGGGATTTTTTGGTGGTGGTGTGGGGCGGAAAAAAATGAGGGCGGGTTTTTCAGGAAAGCCGCCCTCGGTAGTTGTTTGTTTATGGGATAATTGGGTTATTTTTTTGTTGCTTTTTTTGTAGTTTTCTTTGCTGCAGGCTTTTTGGCTGCTGGTGCCTTTTTGGCTGGTGCTTTTTTGGCTGGCTTTTCTTCCACTGCTGGTTCATCTACTGGGAAATCGCCTGTGGTGTCCTTCACAATGTTGTTGCGGAGCATTTCCACCTCGCGGTTGAGTTGGCTGATTTCGTTAGATTGGTTGCGGATGGTGAGCAACAATGCGTTCAATTCCTCATTGTCGATTGACTCTGGGTATTGCTCTTGCACACGAATCATGAAATCGCTGAGCACATTCATATAGTTGGTGAATGCGGTGTAAGGCGAGTCGTAGGGGCTGTAGTGCGAGTGCACTGAGCCGTCTTCGTTGTGCTTGGTGCTCATATAGAAGAAGTGGTCGCTTGCTTGGAGGTAGTACCAGTCTTGCTTGATGCGGCGGTCTTGGCAAAGGCGCACACGCTCACCGATGGAGTAGAGTTTCTTCACAGCCTCCTGCTGGAGAGTGTTGCCAAGCCATGCGCTGGTGTCGCGCGCCTCATCCGCCCAAGAAATTGGGTGCATCACGGGCATTTCGCCCACCGACTTCATTTTTGAAATCACTTCGCTTGGAGTGAAGAACTCGATGCCCTTTTCGACCGCAAAGCGTGGCAACGCCTTCATAAACTCGAAGATGCCGCTTTCGCGTGGTTGCATTTCGCCGAAAGTCTCGTAGTTCATAAAGAGGTTGACGAGTTGTTCTTCTTCAGGAAGTGATGCAATCCAGTCGATATACTTGTCGGCAGTGAGCGGATATGAAGCCCAGTCGGGGTTGCTGAAGCGGAACGAAATGTCGTCGCTCAATTTAGAGTTCTTCAACAGCAACTTCAACTTTGGAGCCACAGGAGAAGAATAAACGTAGTTAGGCGACTTCCAACCCAAAATGTGCTTTGCGCCTTCGGTAATCACGCCCTTGAAGCCCAGATTCTGAACCATAGCAGAGATGTCGTCGTCGTAGATAAGCTCGGTGTTGCGGAACACCACTGGGTGCTTACCAAAGAGTTGGAAAATCTTCTTGTCGTGGTCCTTCACCTGTGCCACAAACTCATCGGGATCCTCAAGCGAAGCGAGCGAGTGGGCGTAGGTTTCGCTGAGAAATTCCACGCAGCCGGTGTCGGCCAATTCCTTCATCGACTCGATGAACTCTGGCACATAGATTTCGAGTTGCTCAAGAGCTGTGCCGCTGATAGAGAATGCCACTTTGAATTTCTTGCCATACTGCTTAATCATATCAAGGAGCATTGCATTAGCTGGCAAATATGAGCGCTGTGCAATGCGAGTGATAATTTCATCGTTGGCAAAATCATCGTAATAGTAATGGTCGTTACCAATGTCGAAGAAGCGATAGTTCTTCAGACGGAATGGCTGGTGTATCTGGAAATAAAAACAAATTGCTTTCATTGCTTTATTTTTTAGTTGTTGATTTTATTCGTTTAAGATTGTTTTATCGGTTGATGAGGTTCTTGTAAATGTCGATGACTTTGGCACCTGCCTTTTCCCACACGATCTGCCTCACTTCCTCAAGTCCCTTTTCGCGCAGTTCCTTATACATGGCAGGATACTTGATGATAGAATAGATGGCGTCGGCTATGGCGTTGGTGTCCCAATAGTCAACTTTAATCACATTATTAAGAATTTCGGCACAGCCGCTCTGCTTGGAGATAATGGACGGTACGCCCATCTGCATGGCTTCGAGTGGAGAAATACCGAAAGGTTCACTAACCGATGGCATGATATACACATCGCTGGCTTTGAGCATCTCGTACACCTCCTTGCCTCGCAGGAAGCCTGCGAAGTGGAAACGGTCGGCAATGCCACGACGCGCTGCCAAACGAATCATCTTCTCCATCATGTCGCCACCGCCAGCCATCACAAACTGCACGCCACGCACCTTGCTCAGCACCTGTGCGGCTGCTTCCACAAAGTATTCGGGTCCCTTCTGCATGGTGATGCGGCCGAGGAAAGTGACCACCTTATCGTGCTTTGGCGGCACGGTAACGTTGAGCAATTCCTCGCTCAGCGGCGCCACTGCATTGTGCACGGTGGTCACCTTATCAGGCGAAATGCCATATTTCTCAATCACGGTGCGGCGAGTGAGGTTGCTCACGGTGATAATGTGGTCGGCATTGTTCATGCCGTCTTTCTCGATATTGAACACTGTGGGATTGACATTGCCACGGCTTCTGTCGAAGTCGGTGGCATGAACGTGAATCACCAATGGCTTGCCTGTTACCTGCTTGGCGTGAATACCAGCAGGATAGGTGAGCCAGTCGTGAGAGTGGATAATATCGCATGGAATGGTGCGTGCAATCACACCAGCCACAATCGAATAATTGTTGATTTCCTCAACGAGGTTGTCGGGGTAACGACCGGAGAACTCGATGCAGCCCAGGTCGTTGGTGTTCATATAATTGAAATCACTGTAGATGTGATTTCTCAAATCAAAATAAGTCTGAGGGTCCATCACATTGCCGATACGGCTTTGCACATATTCGCTGCTCACGTCGCGCCATGCGATAGGCGTGGTGTTGGCGCCAATGATTCGTGCAAATCCCTTCTCTTCGTCGCCCCATGGCTTGGGTATAACGAATGTGATGTCCATGTCGCCGCAATCGTACATACCTTTCGTAAGACCGTAGCTTGCGGTTCCGAGACCACCGAGAATATGAGGGGGAAATTCCCAACCAAACATTAAAGCTTTCATATCGTCAGGTTAATATCAATTTACGGTTAAACATCAAGATTTTTCAACAAACGCAACACGCGGAGAATCTCACCCACGTTGGCAGCGAAGCTCACTGCGCCACGGCCAATGAATGGAGGGTTGCCGTCGTAAAGTTCTGATAGGGTGCCGATAGCGCCTTGCGACATTTCGTCCTCGAAGCCAATCATCATGCGATTCACGAACGAGAGGCCGCCAATGCCAAACACCTTCACATAGGCGTGGCAGTAGAAGCCCATAAGCCAAGGACGAGCCGATCCAGAATAATAAGCCTTTTCGCGCTGCTCTGGATTGCCCACATACCAAGGATTATAGCCGTAACTGTTAGGGCTCAATGTGCGCAGTCCCTTAGGGGTGAGCAACTCGCGGGTGATGAAGTCGAGAATGCGCTTGCGCTGGCGACGGTCGAGCGGCGTGTGGTCAACACCCACTGCAATCACCATATTCGGGCGAACACTCAAATCGGTGTATGAGCCGTTCACATAGTCGTAGAGATAACCGTAGTCGTTAAGGAACGTGGGGGCGAAAGACTCGGCGTAAGCGTCGCTAATCTTCTGCCAGCGTTCCACACGGCTCTGCATCTGCTTGTCGTCGGCATACATCTGAAGCAGGAACATGAGCGCGTTATACCACAGCGCGTTGAATTCCACCAGATAGCCGGTGCGAGGAATGAGCGGAGTGCCATCGGGGCGCGCAGAATCCATCCACGACATAGGTTGGCGTGTGCCATCGGTGCGCACCAAGCCGTTGTCGTCGACTTGCAGATTCGGGTGCTTGCCATCGATAATAAAGTCGATGAGCTGTGCCACCAGTTCGCCATAACGCTCGCGTGCTGTAGGCACATCGGTATCGTGTGAATAGCGCTGAATAGCCCAAGCAGCCCACAGTGGCACATCGGGAAGGTCGATGCCCTGCAAATGCTTGTCGGGCTCACCAGTTTCCATCCAGCGAGTAAAAGCCTCTTTGGCGGTGTCCATAATAGCCTCGAAGTCGGGGCGGTGGTGATTGGAGAGCGTGCAGCCTGGGAGAGCGATAAACTCATCGCGCGCACGCACCTTGAACCATGGATAGCCTGCAAACAGATAATGCCCGTCGGCGTTGGTCATATAAAATTGCTTTGCACTGTTTTTAAGGCAGTTGTAGAAGCTGGTGCGAGGCGTGCGGGTTTTAATCTCATCTTCATACATCTTGGTGAGCTGACGAGTGTTCACTTCGCTCACGCCAGCCGAGAAGATGATGGTGTCGCCCTTCTTCATGTCCACCTCAAAATAGCCAGGCACATACAGGTCCTCGGTGTAAGGAATGCCTCGCTCCAGGTCCTTGATATACTCGATGCCTTTATACCAGTGGGGGTCGAACACAAACTTAGGCTTGTGGTTCACCTGCATAAAGAGCTCAGGATAACCATCGTACATGCATGTGGAAATGCCGTTCGACACTTCCTTGTAATCGCGACTTGCCACTTGGTTTTCAACGCAAAGGTCGTTGGCATTGCGGAACGCCAAGAAAGGACGGAACTGGAGCGTGGTCTTAGAGTGAGCATCTACCAGAGTGTAGCGGATAAGGATACGATTCTCGTTGGTGATAAAGATTTTCTCACGCTTCAGAATCACGCCACCTACACGAAACGTGTGAGTAGGCACACGTTCGCAATCGTACTCTCTGATGTACTTGTGACCATTAGGACTGTACACGCCACCGGAATACCTGTGCAAGCCAAGGTTGAAAGGCGCACCGTGCTGAATCACCGTTTCATCAAGCGACGACAAGAGCACATGGCTGTTGTCGTCAATTTCAGGAACAGGAATCACAAGAAGTCCGTGCTGCTTTCTTGTGTTGGCTCCCACAATGGTAGTGCAGTGGTATGCACCAGATTGATTCGTGCGCAGCACCTCCAAGCGGAGCGACTGCTCAAGATTAATCAAAAGATTCTTATCAAATTTAAGATAACTCATGATAAGCGGTATTATGGGATATTTTTAGTTAATAATTTCCGTTGTTTGGTTTCGTCACGAATTTACATTTTTTTTGCAACTCTCGCAAATAAAATCGGCTCTAATTCTCCAAATCGGCAAATAATATGGTGAATTTTCGGAAAACGCATTTTCACAGCCGAAAATGGTTCAGTGGATAAATGCTGGAGGGCACAAAAACAAAAACATAAAAAACAGCCTTTTAGCGATGCCAGTGCTTGGCACCTGTCGTTAGTGCTGCGGCATGTCTGATTTCAAGCTGGGGATTGAATCAGCCAAACCACAACCCTCACGCCGCCCTCTTACGAGGTCGGTGGCATCGCCAAATGGATAAAAACCGCTCGCCTTCGGCGAAAAACCAATCTTCAGAAATTTAAATTTGCGTTAAATCAGATAAAAAAGTACCCAAATGCGTTTAACATGGTAGGGAAGCGATAATTCGCATCCGCGTCAAATGGTTAATTTTCAACATATTATCATAATTATGAGCGGACGTGAAGTATCACGTCCCTACCATAATATTATTTTAATCAGGGGTTTTTCGCCGCGGCGAGCGGTTTTTATCCTTGGGGCAAAGTGGAAGGCCCTCGTAAGAGGGTGGCGGAGGGATTGTGTGGTTGGCGGCATGGAAACTCGTTTCCAATGACGCAAAGCGCACAGTCGCACCGCCAAATGCGAAGCATTCCACGTTGCCCCAAGGCTGTTTTTTATGTTTTTGTTTTTGATTCCACCCACGATTCGGCAACAATGCAGAATCTATCCCCAGTAATTTTCCACTGACCCCCGAAAACGCGTTGCACAGGTGGGCAACGGGCACAAAAAAAACGGCGTTCGGTGAACGACGTTTAATTTTGATGACAATGGGGCAAAAATGGTTTATTATTCGGGGGTGTTGTTTTCGCCCAAGCCAGGGCTGAACATCTTCAAGCCGTTGCGGTGGCATTTTATCAACAGTTCCTTTGGCATTTCCACAGGGTCGCCATCGATGTGCATAGGCCCAGCATGTTTGCGAATGATTTTGATTTCGCTGGCACGGTAAATCGCCACATGGCGGTTTTTGTCGATATTCTTAAAGAAAAGACTCAAACCCACCACTGGTGCCGAATAGAACTTGAAAGGCGAAATCACCGTCATGTCGATCATGCCGTCTTGCATACTGGCATGAGGGGCGATGAAGGAGTTGTTGCCATATTGTGCGGCATTGCACAGCGCAATCACAAACGCTTTTTCCTCCAATCGCTTGCCATTTATTTCTATAATGTAGTCCTCGCACTGGTAGTTGGCATACACCGAGAATGTCTTTTTAATATAGGTGGTAAAACCTCGTGTGCCGGCATTGGCAAAATCAAATGCCACTTGCGCATCAAATCCCATGCCGCAGGTGCACATGAATGGGCGGTCGTTGACCGTGCCATAATCGAAGCGCTCCACCCTATCATCGTTGATGAGCGAGAGTGCCTTTCTCACATTCATGGGAATATTGAGGTGGCGGCCCAGTCCGTTGCCAGAGCCACAAGGCACCACAGCCAGAGCCACATCGGTGTTGATTACCGCCGATGCCGCGCCATTCACGGTGCCGTCGCCTCCGATAGCCACAAGCCCGTAGTAGCCATTATCCACCGCCTCACGTCCAAAGCGATAGGCATCGCCCTCCGCCTGCACCACACGCACATCTACGGAAAAGCGAGATTTGTCGATTACAGAATCAAGCAAATCAGGAATTTGCTCCTGATTACCTGTCCCCGACTTAGGGTTAACCACTGCTAAGAGTTTCTTCATCTATCAAAAAAAATAAAATTCAAAACGCAAAATTAAGCATTTTCTTGCGAATGAGCAAGATGCAAAAAAAGGCTGCGACCAATGAGATGTCGCAGCCCATTTAAATCTTATTTAATGCAAAGGCATTATTTTTTCTTACGATTTCCGTAGCGGCTCATGAACTTATCAACACGACCAGCAGTATCGACGAGCTTTTGCTTGCCAGTGAAGAATGGGTGTGAAGAGCTGGTGATTTCAAGCTTAACCAATGGATAAGTTACACCATCAATTTCAATAGTCTCCTTAGAGTTTACAGTTGAGCGAGTGATGAATGTCTCTTCGTTTGACATATCCTTGAAAACCACTTCGCGGTAATTGTCTGGATGAATACCTTTTTTCATTTTTTTATATCTAACTTTTTAATTTTACATAATTGTCCGGCGGTGGTAAACGCCGTAAAATTGTAATGGCTTGCAAAAGTACTAATTATTTTGAAATTACGAAAACTTTTCAGCCAACAATTTCTCGTTTTCACGCAAAACCGTGCAAAACCGTGCATAAAAGCCACACGCCACCTCAGCGCCAATGATTTTTTCGACCAATAATTTGCGAAATCATTTTTTATTACTAATTTTGCAACGTAAATCAAATACTGCTAATCTGATATTGGTGCAACTAAAATATCAAAATCACAAACACCGATTGACGTTCAGAATTAGTATTCCACATTTTTTATCATCATTTTCTGGTAATAAAACCATATCTTCTATGTGTTTTCAAAGCTGATGGCTAATCCCTTCGAATTTCGAGGCCCTCATTATGTATATACATGCATGCACATAGAACCTAACATCAAAATATATGTATAATATCAACGAACTGGAAGCAATGCCTTTGGAAGAGGTTCAAGCCTACGCGAAAAGCCTTGGCATAAAAAAGGTAGATTCCGAGACACTTGTTTACGACATTCTTGACCAGCAGGCAACCATCGCGAGCGCCAACACCGGTGCCACCAAGGCTTCGGAGCCGAAGAAGCGCAAAAGCGCCACTGTGGCCACTAAAAAGGCCGATGCGGCAAAGCCCAAGCAGGAAAAGAAGGTGGAAGATCCTAAAGAGACTACAGAAGTGAAGAAGAAAGCCACCAAGAAAAAGGCAGAAGCTGAAAAAGGCACAACGAAAGCGGCTACTGAAGAAAAGGCCGTGAAAGAGAAAAAGTCTGCTACCGCCACCAAATCCAAGAGCAAAACCACAAAAAAGGCTGCCGCTACTGAAGATGAAGCGAAGCCTGCTGCTGAGGAAGCGGCTAAAGAAACAGCTCCAGCCACCGACGGCGACGCTCAAGCAAAGCAAGAGAAAAAGCCACGCCGCCAGCGTATCGCAAAAGTGGCAGATAAAGCCGAGACCGCTCCTGCTGAAGAAGCTATCGCTCCAACCGTGAACGACGAGCCACAGCAGCAAGAGATGGAGCAAGCACCAGAGCCACAAGCCGTGCAACAGCCCGAAAACGAGATTCCATATCAGGAAGAAGAATATATCGCCGACGACGAATTTGCACCACAAAACCAGCAAAGCGATTTCCAAGACCTGTTCGGTGGCAGAAAGAATATGGGATTGGGCGCGTTCTTCAGCTCTTCGCAAACTTTCAAGCCTCGCACCAAAGAGGAAAAGGAAGAGGACGCACGCCGTGCAGAAGAGGCACGCCGCCGCGCCGCAGAAGAGGCAGCGAAAGCTCCTATCGTGATTCAAGAGCCTAAGGCTGAAAAACAACAGCCTGCCAACAACGGCAACGGCAAGAAGAACAAAAAGAACAAGAAGCAACAACAGCCACAGGAAGTGGCGGAAAATCCATACACCGACAATCCATACAACTTCGAAGGTATTCTCGATGGCGAGGGCTTGCTCGAAATCATGCCCGACGGCTATGGATTCCTCCGCTCATCTGACTACAACTACCTCACATCACCCGACGACATCTATGTGTCGCAATCACAAATCCGCAACAACGGTTTGAAAAACGGTGATGTGGTGTTCGGCACCATTCGCCCACCAAAGGAAGGCGAAAAATATTTCCCACTGTGCGAAGTGAAGGCCATCAACGGCCGCACCCCCGACTTTGTGCGCGACCGTGTGCCATTTGAGCACCTTGTGCCACTGTTCCCAGAAGAGAAATTCAACTTGGTGAGCACCAAGCACCCTAATATCTCCACCCGAATTGTGGATATGTTTGCGCCTATCGGCAAGGGACAGCGTGGCTTGATTGTGGCTCAGCCAAAAACTGGTAAAACAATTCTGCTGAAAGACATCGCCAACGCCATCGCGGAAAATCACCCCGAAACCTATATGATTATTCTGCTCATCGACGAGCGTCCGGAAGAAGTGACCGACATGGCTCGCAGCGTGAACGCAGAAGTGATTGCCTCTACATTCGACGAACCAGCCGACCGCCATGTAAAGATAGCAGAACTTGTGCTCGCTAAGGCTAAACGACTGGTGGAATGTGGACACGATGTGGTGATTCTTCTCGACTCTATCACTCGCTTGGCTCGCGCCTACAACACTTGCGCACCAGCATCAGGCAAGATTCTTTCGGGTGGTGTGGATGCCAACGCACTCCAACGCCCAAAACGCTTCTTCGGTGCTGCGCGTAACATTGAGAATGGCGGTAGCCTCACCATCATCGCCACCGCACTTACCGAAACCGGTTCGAAGATGGACGAAGTGATCTTTGAGGAATTCAAGGGCACTGGCAACATGGAACTCCAGCTCGACCGCAAACTCAGCAACAAGCGCATCTTCCCTGCTGTGGACATTATGGCTTCAAGCACCCGACGCGACGACTTGCTTTTCAATCAAGACACTATCAACCGCATGTGGATTTTGCGCCGCTTCCTGAGCGACCGCACTTCTATCGAGGCAATGGAATTTATCAAAGACCGTATGCTTCGCACATCGAGCAACGAAGAATTGCTGCTCACAATGAACGACTAATCCTCATCAGAGCTGATAATGGGAAGAATTTTAGCAATCGACTACGGACGAAAACGCACAGGCGTGGCAGTGACCGACCCTTTGAAAATCATTGCCAACGCTTTGGGCACATACCCCACCCACACGCTGATGGACTTCTTGAAAGACTATACGCAGCGTGAGGAAGTGGAAACCATTGTGATTGGGCTGCCGAAGCAGCTCAACGGTGAGCCGTCGGAAAGTATGCGCTACATCACACCTTTTGTGAACCGCATGAAAAAGGAGATGCCGCAAATGCCCGTCGTGATGTACGACGAGCGATTCACGTCGACCATCGCCCACAAGGCGATGATTGATGGCGGTATGAAGAAAAGCGACCGACGCGACAAGGCGAAAGTCGACGCCATTGCCGCCACCATAATTCTTACCGACTATTTACAAAGCAATTTAATATAACAAAAATATGATTCTACCAGTATATATCTACGGACAACCCGTGCTTCGCAACGAAGCCGAACTCGTGACCAAAGACTACGAAGGTCTGAACGAGCTTATCGAAAACATGAAAGAAACCATGTACGCAAGTAATGGTATAGGCATTGCCGCGCCTCAGGTGGGCGTGGGACTGAAGCTCGTCTATATTGACGTAGATGTGTTGAAAGATGATTTCCCCGAATTGAAGGGTGTGCAGATGGTGCTCATCAACCCAGAAGTAACCGTGGACGAAACAAGCCCCACCGTCACCAGAGAGGAAGGCTGCCTGAGCGTGCCTGGTGTAAACGAAAATGTGACCCGCCACAGCAAGATTCATTTGAAGTGGACCGATGAAAACTGGGTGGAGCACGAGCAGGACATTGAAGGCTATCTGGCGCGCGTGGTGCAGCACGAATGCGACCACCTCGACGGACATTTGTTCATCGACTGGGTATCACCAATCAGAAAACAACTGATTCGCAATAAGTTATCAAATATGATTAAGGGAAAAATCCGTTGCAGTTACAAGGTGAAATTCTACAATCCTAAGAAGAAATAAAAAATTAGTGGAAGATGTCTCACGACAGCCTCCACACACTTTAAATCTAATACCATGAAAAACACACGCACAAATGTAACAATTAAATTTGTAATAACAATAGAAAAAACAAATTTTTTTCAAAAAAAACTATTTTGACGATGGAAAACAATATTAAAATCACTCCAGAAGATGTGAAATACATCAAAATGGCTTGCGAATTGGCAAGCGACAACATAGATAAGGGCGGCGGTCCGTTTGGTGCCGTGATTGTGAAAAACGGTGAAGTGCTGGCTACCGGCTGCAATAGTGTGACTATTGACAACGACCCTACCGCACACGCCGAAGTGAACGCAATTCGCAAGGCTTGCAAATTGGTGAACAATTTCAACCTTGAAGGCTGCGTGATTTACAGCAGTTGCGAGCCATGCCCCATGTGCTTGAGTTCGCTCTACTGGGCAGGTGTGAGCCGCATCTACTACGCCAACACTCAAAACGATGCCGATGCTATCGACTTTGGCGATCATTTCATCTATGAGGAAATCGCAAAACCTCACTTGAAACGCCTCATTCCATGCATCCACGTCGATGAACCCACAGCCATTCTCCACTTCAAAAAGTGGGACGAGAAAAAGGATAAAATCAAGTACTAATATCGCTTGTCGGATATTGACAATAATGGTCGCCCCTACAAGAGCGACCATTATTTTTTGGAAATGATATACATGTTGTCCTAAAAAAAATGCGATGAAATTCCGTTAGGAATTTTATGTGTGTAGGCAGGTATGCAGAAAAGATGTAATGGAGCGAAGCGAAATGGAATC
>OGPL01002925.1_pt1 | contig 11703 bp, 9 predicted proteins | sample 1552901 | NCBI WGS metagenome assembly OGPL01 (sample SAMEA2580244, study PRJEB22360) | human gut metagenome | biome: human gut; feature: human-associated habitat; material: faeces | place: Denmark | collected 2008/2010 | reverse complement strand
GACGAAAGCAACATCAATCGCCAGATACTGGCGCTGAGTTCCACTGTCGGCCGCAGAAAAACCGAAGTGGCGCGTGAGCGGGTTCTGGATATAAACCCTGACTGTGACGTGAAAATCATCGAAACTTTTGTCAATGCCGACACCCTGCCGCAGCTTTTGGCCGAACCTGTCGATTATGTCGTCGACGCGATTGACGCGTTGAACCCGAAATGCTGTCTGATGGAAACGCTGTATCGCAACGGCATCCCTTTTATTTCCTCTATGGGGGCAGCGCTCAAAACCGATGTTTCCCGCATCGGGCTGCGCCGGCTCAGCCGTACCGAAAACTGCAGTCTGGCAAGGTTTGTGCGTAAGCGTCTCAAACGCCGCGGCGTCGATATCGGCAAAATTGTCTGCGTTTCTTCCGACGAACAGGTGAAACTGCCCGCAACCGCGCTTTTTGACGATAATGAAAATGATGCCAATCCGGTTGTCAGCGGTGGCAGAAACGGCCGCAAACGGCTGACGATGGGATCTCTGCCGACCGTTACCGCCGTCTTCGGTCTGACGATTGCCGGCGAAATTATCAAAAACATCAGCCGCCGGGCTGATTCTGAAAGGTAAAATAATATGCTGCAAACACCAAAATCCCTGAGGCTTCACATTGCTTTGCTCGGTCGCGTCAATGCCGGAAAGTCAAGCTTTTTAAACCTGATTGCCGGTCAGGAGGTATCCATTGCTTCCGATGTTGCGGGTACGACCACCGATGTTGTCGAAAAAGCGCAGGAGCTTCTGCCGCTTGGTCCCGTCGTCTGGTTGGATACGGCCGGTTTCGGCGATGAAACCGTTTTGGCTGCGGAACGTCTGTCCAAAACCCGTCGGGTTCTGGACCGTGCCGACGTGGCGGTTCTGGTCTGTGAAGGCGGCAAAATCGGCACTGAGGAGAAGGAAATTGTCCGCGAGGCCGAAGCGCGCAAACTGCCGCTGATTAAAGTTTATAACAAATGCGATTTGTATGGCTGTCCCGAAGACGGCATCAAAGTCGTTTCGACCGACCGCGGCAGCCGCGACCGGGTGCTGAACGAGTTGAAAGCCGCTCTGATAAAGGCAGTTCCCGAAGACTTCATCAATGCGCCGGTTCTGCTGGGCGATTTGGCACCGGCTCATTCGACGGTGGTCATGATCATTCCGATAGACTTTGAGGCGCCGAAAGGCCGGCTGATTATGCCGCAGGTGCAGGCTATCCGCGATGCGCTGGATCATAGTCTGACCGTGCTGGTCGTCAAGGAAGGCGACTATGCAGCCGCCCTGAATAATCTGAAAACGCCGCCGGCTTTGGTCGTCTGCGATTCTCAAGTCGTAGGCAGGATGGTTGCCGAAACCCCGGCAAATATCAAATGTACGACCTTTTCGACGCTTTTTGCCCGTCTTAAGGGCGATATTGTTAAGCTGGTCGAGGGCGCCGGAACCATCTCAAAACTTAAAGACGGTGACAAAGTTCTGATTGCGGAGTCCTGCACGCACCATGCGGTGGAAGACGATATCGGCCGGGTAAAAATTCCGCGCTGGCTGCGGGAAAAGACGAAAGCCGATTTGCTGATAGACCATGTTTCCGGCTGCGATTTCCCGGCCAATTTGTCCGAATATAGTCTGGTTGTCCAGTGCGGCGGCTGCATGAACAACCGGCGCGAGATATTATCCCGTATCAACAAATGCGAAAGTGCCGGCGTGCCGATAACCAATTACGGTATTTGCATTTCCGAACTCAAGGGCGTGCTTGAACGCGTTTTGGAGCCGCTGCCCGAGGCTTTGGCCGCATATCGGCGCATGAAGGCCTGATATTGAAAGTCACTGCTTCGGCAGTGATTTTTTTTGCTGGAATTTTTTAACCGGCCATGCTATTTTGGCGCCGATTGATGTATAATTGTGCGGTTGAGAGACAAATATTAAATGTTTAACTGACAAAATTTAACTGTTATGGACGCAAATGTTAAAATTGAGCCTTTTTGGCGCGTAGTAAGATTTAAACAACAGTATTGGATCCAGCTTTTTGCCGAAAACGGAGCTTACCGAACCCTGACCAAAACCACCAGAAAACCGGTCAGGATAGGCGATTACCTGCTGGTGCAGGCTTCAGCGGGGAAATGTATGACCGTTGTTTATCTGGATGAAAAGCAGGACGAGGCGGTGCCCTTGTTTATTGCCGAGCAGGTTGATGTCTGCGGCAGTTTTATCCGTATTGTCCGCAACGGCAGGGTGTTTTTCTGGGAACCCTCCATGCGCGGCTGGAGCCACCGGACGCCGGAACGTTGTATGCTTGACTGCGGAGCCGGAATGCAGACTTATGTTTGCTGCGAAGGAAGCGAAAAGGCTTTGCAGATATTTGCCGAAGCCCAAAAGTTGGGCGGATTTTAGCCCGTGCGGGTCGAGCTGTTTTGCCTCTGAAGGCAAAACAGCTTTTTTGTAAAAATTTACCGAAAATAAAACATTTTGCCGTAAACTGAAAATAAGGTAAAACAGCTTGCTATTGCCGCGTTTTCGGATTAAAATTCGACAAAATCGGCAAGGCTGAACTTATGTGGATTTTCAAAAAATGATTAAAATGATAAAACCTGTTGTCAATATCTCAAAGGTCATTGAGCCGTTTGATACGGTTATTGTCGGTCTTTATGGTGTCTTGTACGACGGCAGAAGCTTTAAAACCGAGGCTGTCGAGGCGCTCAAGGCCATGAAGCGCAGCGGCCGGAAAATTGTCCTGGTCAGCAATGCTTCTTTGCGTGTGCAGCAGGTTATCCGGCTCCTAAACGACAACAAGGTGCCGGTCATGGTTTTTGATGCCGTCGTTACCGCCGGCGAAATTCTGCACTACAAACTCAAAGTCAAGGATGAAACATTTAAAGGGCTGGGACTGACTTATTTCAACATCGGCGGCTCGGAAGGCCTTGGCGTTTTTGCCGGGCTTGATTATCTGCCGGTTGAAGAACTCGGCCGGGCCGATTTTATGTATATGGGTTCCTGTCGTTCGGCGGCGGATTTGGTCGATTCGTACCTTCCGGTTCTTGAACATGCCGCCAGTCTGAACATGCCTTTGGTCTGCGCCGGCAACGACACTTCCAGCTACATCGGCGGCGAAATCAGCCTGGCACCCGGTGCCGTTGCCGAACAGTATGCCGTTTTGGGCGGCAGAATCATTACGCTCGGCAAGCCCGATGTCAAAATCATTGACTATGCGCTGGACGGCATCGATGTCAGAGACCGTTCCAGGGTGCTGCTGATTGGCGACAATCTGGCCACTGACATAAAAGGAGCCAATCTGGCAGGTCTCTCCGCCGCTTTGGTAACCAAGGCGGTGCACGTCAACTTCCTTGGCGAGGGTTATATTCCTGATGTTGCCAAGACGCGCGAACTGGCGACCAATTTTGACGCTTATCCCGATTTTATCATTTCCAATCTGCGGTGGTAATATGAAAAAACTTGCCTTTATTTTCTCGGTTCTTCTGGTTGCGGTATATTTTGCCAATCTGATGTACACCGATTCCAAAGAGGCGAAAATAAAGCTGGAACAGATGCTGCGCAAAACGACGGTCGACAAGGCCGAAATGGATCGGTTCCTCCCGGTTTGGGCGGAGTATCTGGAAGACGGCGTCAGCCGTATCGGCGCCCGGCAGATATCTTTGACCATGGGGCCTGCGTCGGAAAAATTTCCGGTTAAGACCGTTAATTGGCTGGCGGCCCGCGGCTGGAATGCCGACCGCTTTTTTTATGTCGAGCAGCGGATGAAGGCGATTGTCAAATCCGCATTTCTGCAGGAGCATGTCAAATCGACCATTCGCATGCTTGAGCAGGGCGGAGCTTCCGGCGTTGACGGTTCGGCGGTTCAGCGGATGATTGACGAACAGAAGCAGCGGCTTGGCGTCGAAAAGATTAGTCCTGCCGAAATAGACATGGTAACGCCGGATTTGGTTTTAATCAGCGATATTCTTGACGGCACTAAACCTTTCAGCAAAATAAAATAGGCGGCCGATGAGCGACGGACTGAAAATCAGCGAGCATATTTACAGCCATACATTGTTTGGCGACAAATGCGAATTTTCCGGATTTGGCACCCTGACCGAGTTCTTTTCGTCCGTGCCGCAAGCGGTTCAGGAACGGTGGCCGTTTGATCTTTCCGACAAGGGGTATCGTACTTTTTACGAGCAGGCGCTGGTCGTTTCGGAGCAATTGGGGTTTGTCAGCAGACTTCATCTCCGTGCCCGGATAACCAAGGGCGAAGAAACTTATGCAGTCAGCCGGAAAATATGTTTTGAAGACGACAAGATGGTTTTCGTTCATGATTCCCTGCGTCGCGAAAAAGGCGCGGCCGGAGCAAATTTTGCCCATTTGCTCATGGCGCGTACGCGGGATTTTCTGCAGGCCTACGACCAAACCCGCAAAATTTGCTACAAAAACGAACATTCGGAAATTTTTGTTCAGGCACGTTCGGCGCCGAAAGGAAAAATTCCGGTTTACGGCGGTTATATCTGGGCCAATCAGGGGTTTGATTTTCGCGACAAAAGCGATCTTCCCCGTTTTCGCGACAGGTTCAAAAGTTTTCTTTCCGCTCATGGTGTGGAAATTACCGACAAAGACCTGAAAAGTTTTACCAAGCCCTGCCATTTTGCCGCTTTCGGCTGTGGAATTCAGGTTGCGGACGATAACGGAAACGGCGTTCATCTCGGCAAGGCGTTTATGCTTGAGCAGACATGGTTCGGACGCTGGTCAACCGAAAATCCCCGCGCCGAAGAAAAACGATATGCCGAAGCCTACAACCGCGAGGGCATACCGCACGCTTCGCGGCGCCGTCAGGCTGTCGCTGTCCTGAATGAAAATTATAAAAACATTTTGCGCAAATTTTATAAACAATATGCGCCCAAACGCCGTATCTTGCCCAGAATCAAAGTCTATCAGCGTTTGGCACAGCGCCAATGGCATCATCTCGTCGGCGGCGGTCGAAACTGAATCAGGCGCCGATGCTCTCGCGCAGCATTTCAATTTCCAGCCACTGGTTTTCCGATTTTTCAAGTTCGGCTTTCAGTTTTTCCAGTTGTGTAGTCAGTGCGTCGAATTTTTCGGGATTTTCGGTATACAGACTGCTGTCGCTCAACGCGGCCTCCGTGTCGCCGATCTGCTTTTCCAGTTCGCTTATTTTGCCTGGCAGAATTTCCAGCAGGCGTTGCTGGTTGTAACTGAGCCTGCCGGTTTTTTTTGTCTCGCTTTTCGGCTTTTCCTCTTTTCTCGGCAGCGCTTCTTTTTTGTTTTCCTTTTTTGCCGGAATTTTGCTTTTCAGTTTTTCCAGCAGGTCGCTGTAACTGCCGGCATGTTCGGAAACCGAACCGTCGCCGGGTATGTAAATAACCGATGTGACCACGCGGTCGATAAAGTCGCGGTCATGGCTTACCAGCAGGATGGTTCCCTCGTATTCGTCTAGAACCTCCTGCAAAAGGTCAAGCGTATCCATGTCCAAATCGTTGGTCGGTTCGTCCAGCACCAGAAAATTGGAGGGCTGGGCCAGCGCGACGGCCAGCATCAGACGGTTTTTTTCGCCGCCGGAAAGCGCCGAAACAGGACACTGCGCCTGATCGGGACGAAACAGAAAGTCTTTCAGATAAGCCACCACATGACGATACGAACCGCGGACGAAAATATGGTCGCCTTCGTTGCAAAGCGTTTTCCAAAGTGTTTTTTTCGGGTCCAGGGTCAGTCGGTTTTGGTCAAAATAGGCTTCTTCCAGGTTTTTGCCGATACGGACATGCCCGCTGTCCGGTTCCAGACGCTTGGTCAGCAGCTTGATAAGCGTGGTTTTTCCCGCACCGTTGGGGCCGACGATACCGATTTTGTTGCCTTTGATGATACGGGTTGAAAAGTCTTTGACGATTTCCCTGTCGCCGAAAGTCTTGCAGACGTGTTTGGCCTCGATGACCATTTTCGAGCGCAGTTCTCCTTCTTCGACCTCCAGTTTGACCGAACCGATTTGCCTGATTTGTTCGCGGCGTTCCTGACGCAGCTGCTGCAGCCGGCACAGACGCCCCTGATTGCGCTTGCGGCGGGCGGTTACGCCTTTATGCAGCCATTCGGTTTCTTCCTCGATTTTCTTGTTAAGATACTTTTGTTCGATGATTTCCTGGTCGATAACCTGTTCCTGCCATTCTTCAAAATAGCGGAAACCTTTGTTGTTGCGGCGCAGAATGCCGCGGTCGAGCCAGAAGGTTGTCCGGGAGGTGTTGCTCAAAAACATCCGGTCATGGCTGATGAGTATGACCGCGCCGCGAAAATCGGCGATAATTTTTTCAAGTTTTTCAATCGTAGGCATATCCAGATGGTTGGTCGGCTCGTCCAGCAGCAAAATGTCCGGTTCGTTAATCAACGCCTTGGCCAGCGCGGCTTTTTTCCGTTCGCCGCCGGAAGATTGCTCGGGGCTTTGTTCGGCGCGGATGTCAAACTGCTCAATCAGGATGTCTGCACGGTATTCTTGGCCGCGTTCATGTTCGGGCAGGCCGGAAAGCACAACCTCGCGCAGCGTGGCATAACCGGAAAAGTCCGGATCCTGCGGCATATAGGAAACCTTGACGCCGGGCTGTACGAAAATTTCGCCGGCATCGGGTTCAATGTCGCGGGCAATCACTTTCAGCAGCGTTGACTTGCCGCAGCCGTTGCGTCCGACCAACGAGATTTTGTCGCCGCGGTTGATATAAAGTTCAACATTGGTAAACAGCTCGTTGGTGCCGAAAGACAAACGGGCGCCTTTGATAGTCAGAATCGGCGGCTCAAACATGGCTTACAGATTGTCCTCAACCAGCTGCGTGCCTTCAATCTGCCACTCGATTCCCTTGGCGGCCCACAGGAAAAAGTCGCTGATTTTTTCCTCCTTAAGGCCGCTGCAGGTGCCGATTTGATAGATGGTCTGAATTTCTTCGTCGGTCAGCTCGTGATCGGCCAGCGCCAGCAGAATCATCTCGCGCAGGATAAAACGCTTGACCTTGATGTCTCCGATTCCCTTGATGTCTTTGGCCAGTTCGCCGGCCGTTTTAACCTTTTTGGCGCTGCGAAAGTCTTTTTTGCTCAGGCCGATTTCAGCCATTTGTGTTTCCATATATTCTTTCTTTGCGTCGTTGTTGCTTTTGCCGACGTTCAGAATAAAGGCCAACGCTTCCATATAGACGTTTTTCTCGTCAACCGATAAGTCTCTGCTAAAAAACAGCATTAAGTTTCCCCATTCAAAGTTTCTTGATTTGAAATACTTATACATTAAAAATAAAGATTTGCAAAAAGAAATAAATCAATTATATAATACCGAAAAGTTAAAAAGAACCAACACTCTCTCAGGAGCCTGAAACAAATGCCTTTAAAAATCGAACTCAAACCGCACGAAAGCATCATTATCGGCGAATCTCTCATTACCAATGACGGCGAGCGCACCCGTTTTTATATTGAAGGCAATGTTCCCATCCTGCGCGAAAAGTTTATTCTGCGCGAAAAAGAGGCCAATACGCCCTGCAAACGCGTTTATTTTGTTGTCCAGCAGATGTACCTGGCCAAAGATCCGACCCCGCTGCAGCCGATTTATCTTGAATATGTCCGCGATTTGCAGTCGGCCGCGCCGAGTCTGATTCCCTATATTGCGCCGATTAACGAAAACATCATTAACAACGACTATTATTCGGCCATCAAAAACGCCGACCGTCTGGTTAAAAAAGAAGAGGAATTTTTCGGCAAACTTTGAACCCTGCCGCTTTTCTCCGATTAATGTTTTATTTACGTTTGCCCTCTAAGATGAGTCAATAAAGTATTGAGGTAATACTTTTTTTGTGCTAAAATAAGTTCTGTAGTGTCAGTAGGACACCACAGACAATGTGTTCAAAAGTATTTTGGAGAAAGACCATGGCAGATATTTCATTAACAGCGAGTATGCGTTCCAACCTGCTTTCCTTGCAGCAGACGCAGAGCTTGATGGATACCACTCAGGAAAGACTTTCCACCGGTAAAAAGGTAAACTCGGCGATTGACAACCCGTCATCTTATTACACCGCGCAGTCTTTGACCAACCGTGCGAGCGACTTGAGTTCGCTGTTGGACAGCATGGGTCAGGCGGTTCAGACGATTCAGGCAGCCAACGAAGGTATTGAGGCGATTACCGAATTCGCTTCGCAGGCGAAGGCGATTGCCAACTCCGCGAATGATACTTCAGATGTTGATTCAATTGAAAACTATATGAAGCAGTTCGACGAAATTCTGGAACAGATTGACGGTATCGCAAAAGACTCTGGTTACAAGGGTGTTAACCTTTTGGAGAAAGATCAGGAACTGAAGGTTGTCTTCAACGAAGACCGTTCTTCCTCTTTGACCGTTAAAAGTGACGATGCTTCCTCCGAAGGTTTAGGTCTGCATGCTGCTACAGGAGCTTGGACCTCTGAGGCCGAGAAAGGAAATGCAACAGAATTTAAGACCAATGGTAAAGCAGATGCTGGAGCTTATGTTTTCAATGGCGATAAAGTCTATGAAGTAAAAAAGAACTATGATGGAACAACAAATGCTGTTGACTTTAATACTTTAGTTGCTGATGGCAGTTTGGTCGAGACCGATTATAAGCTTAACGACGATAAAAGTAAGGCAATTGAAGTTACCATTAGCAAAGATAAAATCAATACCTCAATTACCGAAGTTGAAGACGCCGTTTCCAAGCTGCGTAACATGGCTTCTGTATTTGGTAACAACTACTCGATTGTCGAGAACCGCGAAGAGTTCACTGAGAACCTGATTAACGTTCTTGAAGAAGGCGCCGACAAGCTGACGCTGGCCGACATGAACGAAGAGTCCGCAAACATGCTGGCTCTGCAGACCAGACAGCAATTGGCGATTAACTCTCTGAGCCTTGCTTCTCAGGCAGCTCAGTCGGTTCTGAGCCTGTTCTAAGACAGAACAACAATGTTTTGAAAAGGCGGGGTTTCTCCCGTCTTTTCTTTTTTTATCATATCCGTTTTTCTTATTTTTGTCATTCCGGTGCTTGACCCGGCAATCCGTAGTCTGGATGTCCGGGTTAAACCCGGGTATGGCAGAAAGAAAAAAGAATGGCAAAAAGGACAATGCACTTCTCCCGCTCTTTATTTGTACAAAATTTTTGGCACGTCGTTTGCATATAAATTCTGCATAACAAACCGTTTGAACAAAATTTGCAGGCTTTATAAGAAGGTAGTTATAAACCGTAGGTTCAAATGGTATTGACAATTATTAATAAATGGTAAAAACTTTTGTTAATAAAAATTATAAATTTTGAGATAAGTTTTGGCTCGCCGGTGGGGTAAAAAGGAGCTGACACTGCAAAAATCAAGGCTTGTCGGGGATTAACAAAATATTTGGAGAAAACTATGGCAGATATTTCATTAACAGCAAGCATGCGTTCTAACCTGCTCTCCTTGCAGCAGACTCAGGACCTGATGGATATGACACAGGAGCGGTTATCCACAGGTAAAAAAGTCAATTCGGCGATCGACAACCCGTCGTCTTACTATACTGCGCAGTCTTTGACTAACCGCGCCAGCGATCTGAACGCCCTGCTTGACAGCATGGGACAGGGTATTCAGACCATTCAGGCGGCCAACGAAGGCATTGAGGCGATTACCGACTTCGTTCAGCAGGCGAAGGCATTGGCCAATACCGCCCGTGACAACGCTACCGTCAAAGGTACCACCTCCAGCGGTACATATACGGCGGCTGACGATACAAAAAACATTACTGTCAAAATTGAGGGCGTTGCTGATCAGGATATTAAGGTAACTCTGAAGGATACTGATAGCCTGGAACAGGCTGCAACCAAAATTGCTACGGCGCTGAATGACGGCACGGACGGTGTTAAGGATGCCGAAGATACCGTACTCGGCGGTTTTACTGCAACTGTCGAAAACGGCCAGATTAAAATCAGCAACTCCAAAGGTATTGTTGCCAATGTCAGCGGTACGATTTCCGGTATTACGTTTAACGGCGAAATCGGCAACAGCACCCGTACAACTTCCATGAAGCAATATAATGAAATTCTGGATCAGATTGACCAGCTGGCCAAAGATTCCGGCTACAAAGGCGTCAACCTGCTGCAGGGAAACAGTCTCAAGGTTGTTTTCAATGAAGATCGTTCGTCTTACCTGACCATTAACGGTACTTTTGCCGACACTTCCGACGAAGGTCTGAAAATCAGCCGTGCCGAAGACTGGACCAATCCTGACAATGAGGCGATTGACGCTTCTATCAGCGAGTTGGAAAATGCAATTACCTCCCTGCGTAACATGGCTTCCGAATTCGGTAACAACTATTCAATCGTGGAAAACCGCGAGAACTTTACCGAGAGCCTGATTAACGTGCTTGAGGAAGGTTCCGATAAGCTGACGCTGGCCGACATGAACGAAGAGTCCGCAAATATGCTGGCCCTTCAGACCAGACAGCAGCTGGCCATCAACTCTTTGAGCCTGGCATCCCAGGCGGCCCAGTCGGTATTGAGCTTGTTCTAATCCGGCGGCGGAGTTCAAAAAAGAGCGGTGGCGATTTCCACCGCTCTTTTTTATTGTGTTTAAACCCGATTCGACCTATAATCTATAAGTTAAGGAAGAAAACCGAAAGACAGAAGAATGCTTAACGATACGGAATTCAGCAGAAAAATATACAAAGAACTTTGTGAAGAATTCGGCGATAATTTTTTGGAACAGCCTGAGGAGTCTGTTTTTGAACGCGCCATTACCGCTAAGGACATCGTCAAATACAGCTCGGAAGAAATTGACGCCATTCAAAAGGAATATGACAAGGAAAACTGCCGCGAAATTTTTCAGGCCTATGTCGAGCACCGCATCAATCAGGAAGAGGTGCTGTTTTTGCTCAATTATTACCGCGACGGCATGAAGGCTTATCGCGAGGTCTACCGCGGCCTCTATGAAATTTACGGCATTCCGGAGCAGATTGCCTGCATGAATCAGCTCAACGGCGAACTGGAAATGCACATCCAGAAGATTCCGCATGTCGACGCTAAGAAAAACAGGATTATTACCGTTCGCGAAAACGTCGTTACCAATTACAGCCTTAAGGAGGTTACGCCTTTTACCTGTATGCGGCTGGAATACCGCGACAACGAAAACAATCCGGTTTACGTTATCCTTCCGGTTATGAAAAAAGCGCGCCGTGCGATTGAAAAAATTCAGGATTATCGGGTCGAACAGATGGCCGAAGTGCGTAAAATCAACGAGAGCTTTCAGCAGCACGGCGACATTGACCGTCTGCAGCAGGAACTTGCCGGCGTTCGCGGCCATCTTGACCGCGTCAATGACATTCTGCGCCTGACCATTACCCGCAAATATTATACCGGTGTCAGCAAAACCCGCAGCACGCTGACGCGGGCGCCCAATCTCGGCGTCAATCCGGCCGAAACGCGCAGCCTGTTTTATGATAACGATATGAAAAACTGCGTCCAGCTTAAGAAAAACGGCAAAAACTATTATGACGACAAGTTGTATCTGCATCTTTCGCTGGGCGGCGGACGGGAATTCAAGGCCGAGGTTCAGATAAAAATTGACGCCTTTTATCGCGCCGACCTTCAGACACACTTGCTTTATGAAGAGCAGCGGGCTTTGGAAGAAAATCTGAAAGCAAGCCGCAAAAAGATGTCTGCGCAGGAGGTTCAGCGTGCCGAATACCGTATTGAGATCTTGA
>OGPL01002924.1_pt1 | contig 11705 bp, 10 predicted proteins | sample 1552901 | NCBI WGS metagenome assembly OGPL01 (sample SAMEA2580244, study PRJEB22360) | human gut metagenome | biome: human gut; feature: human-associated habitat; material: faeces | place: Denmark | collected 2008/2010 | reverse complement strand
AGGAGCTGAAGTTCGTCAAGGACGTGGTGGTCAAGACCGCTGACGAGGAGCTGGCTGCTGCCGGTATGAACATGAAGTACCTGGTGGGCACCATGATCGAGATCCCCCGCGCTGCGCTGACCGCTGATGCCATCGCCACCGAGGCAGAGTTCTTCTCCTTCGGTACCAACGACCTGACTCAGATGACCTTTGGCTTCAGCCGTGACGATGCCGGCAAGTTCCTGCCCGCTTACTACGACAACAAGATCTATGAGAGCGATCCGTTCGCCCGGCTGGATCAGGTCGGTGTGGGCAAGCTGGTGGATATGGCCTGCAAGCTGGGCCGCGCCACCCGCCCCGACATCCATCTGGGCATCTGCGGCGAGCACGGCGGCGACCCCTCCAGCGTGGAGTTCTGCCACCGCGTGGGTCTGGACTATGTGTCCTGCTCCCCCTTCCGCGTGCCCATCGCCCGTCTGGCCGCCGCACAGGCTGCCATCAAGGACGCCAAGTAAGGGCTCGATTTCCCGCATAATACCAAGCGCCCGGCTATCAGCCGGGCGCTTGTGTTTTGGGCGGAAGCATGGTAAAATATAACAATAGATCAACAAAAGCAGACAAACGGGGTCGTATTATTTGCTGGAGGGATCGTATGGAAAGACGAGGGGATAAGGTCGATATTGTGCAGAGGGTGTCCTGCTGGATATCGGATATGGCGTTTGCCAGGTTTAAGAGCTTTAGTGATCGTGTGCTGGGAATACAGATCGATGAGATTCCGACTGTGGAGAGCATCCTTATGCGGCAGAATTTTTCGGTCGTATTTTATGCAGCCATTCTGTTTATACTGACCAACGGGATCTACCTGGTCAAGAACATCGCGGCGCGCTCGATGATCCCCATTGACATGGTGCCGCTTTACATGATGATCGGCGGCTCGCTGGCGATGCTGGTGTTTACGATCGCCTATAAAAAGCGTGGAGGAGAATACGATGCGCCGCCGGCGCGGTTTGCGCTGCTGGCCTACTATGGGGTGGTGATCGCCAGCGTTACCGTCTTTATGGTCTCCTGCAACTTTCACCGGGTCGGGTTGTCCATCTCCATGTGCTATCTGTTTGCGATCATGATCGCGCCCACATACCGCCGTGTGGATACCGTGGCGGTATGTGTTCTGATATTGATCAGCTGGTGGCTGCCCGGACAGCTTCCCTACGCGGAGAACTATGATCTGTTCAAGCATTTCCTGCTGCGATTTTCCATCATTGTAGGTTTTATCGTGCTGCGGTCCATCTTCCTTCGGCAGTCTGCCAACGAACGGCACATCAAGGAAATGGGTCACGCTTTCATCAAGCTGGCCTACAACGACGTGATGACGGAAACACTGAATAAAAAGGCGATGGAGACGTATGGCACGTTCATTGCCGATAAAACCGCGCCGGAACGGGTCAGCGTCATTATTTTTGACGTGGATGATTTCAAATCGTACAACGACAACTACTCCCACATGAAGGGCGACGAAGCGCTGCGGCGTGTGGCCGGAAGCGTGGTCGGGGTGTTGGCGGCGGCTGACCGGTATCTCTTCCGCTTTGGGGGCGAGGAGTTCGTGGCGATCCTGCCGGATATCGGTGAGGAGGAGGCCCGCCGTATCGCCGGTGCGCTTCTTGATGCGGTGCGCGCCGCGGCTGTTCCAAGAGAGGACCTGCCGGACCGGCACATTGTTACGGCCTCTTTCGGTGTTGCGTGCGGGACAGGCCGGGAATTGAAGGACTTTTCACTCATCGCAAAGGCGGACAGGCAGCTGTATATCTGCAAAAACAACGGAAAGAACTGTGTGGCGGCCAGCGGCGCCATATACAGATGAGGTACGCAGGCGCCCGGCTATCGGCCGGGCGCTTGTGTTTTGCGGGGAAATATGATAGGATGACAATACAAAGAAGCAGGAAAATATGATAGGATGACAATACAAAGAAGCGGGGAAATATGATAGGATGACAATACAAAGAAGCAGCAAAACATGATAGAATGACATTACAAAGAGGCGGAAAAACTGATAGGATGACAGCACAAAGAAGTAACAAAGCATGATCGGATGGCGATACAAAAAAGTAACGGAGGGGATACCGCTATGTACGAACTGATACAGCTTACCGAGAGGACGTATTACATCAAGAGCCCCACCAACATCGGCCTCTTCCGGCTGGATGAGAAAAACGTCTGCCTGATCGACAGCGGCAACGACAAGGACGCGGGGCGGAGGATACGGCAGGTGCTGGACGCCAACGGCTGGCAGCTGACGGCGATCTACAACACCCACGCCAACGCCGACCACATCGGCGGGAACCGGTATTTGCAGGGACAGACGGGCTGCAGGATCTACGCGCCGGGAATCGACTGCGCGTTTACCCGGCACCCGGTGCTGGAGCCGTCGTTTCTCTACGGCGGATATCCGCCCAAGGACCTGCGGCACAAGTTTCTGCTGGCACAGGAGAGCGACGCGGCGGAGCTGACGGCGGACAAGCTGCCGGAGGGCTTTGCGTCTATCCCCCTGCCCGGGCACTTTTTCGACATGGTAGGCTTTCGGACGCCGGACGACGTGGTGTTTCTGGCGGACTGCCTGTCCAGCCGGGAGATACTGGACAAGTACCAGATCGGCTTTATTTACGACGTGGCCGGGTACCTGAAAACGCTGGAGCAGGTGCAGGCCATGACGGCGAAGGTATTTGTGCCCGCGCACACGGAGGTGACGGAGGACATCGCCGATCTGGCGCATTACAATATCCGAAAGGTGCATGAGATCGCGGAGAGGATCGTGGACCTCTGCGCCGCGCCCCGCGGCTTTGAGGACATCCTGCAGCAGCTGTTTGCCGCCTACGGGCTGACCATGAGCTTTGAGCAGTATGTGCTGGTGGGCAGCACGGTGCGGTCCTATCTGGCGTGGCTGAAGGACACGGGGCGGCTGACAGCCCTGTTCGAGGACGGCTGGATGCGCTGGGCGCGGGTGTGAGCGCCAACGGAATACGAAAAAAACAAGCGCCCGGCAGAAGCCGGGCGCTTGTTTTGCGGCACGTGCCGCAGGGGGGAAGAAATTTGTGAGAGAGGGATGTGTCAGTTAGTTGTACTTCTCCAGGTACTTGCCGAACTCCTCCAGGCCGGCCTTCAGCACCTGGGGATCGCGGAAGGCGCCATAGCCCACACGGATGGTCTTGGGCATATCGAAGTAGTCGCCGGGGACCACCAGGATCTGCTCGGTGGCCATGGCGTCCTTGGCCAGGGTCTCGGAGTCCACATCGTAATCATAGTCGATCAGGCAGGTGGTGCCCATGGCCTTGGCGCGCAGGTGCAGGTGGGGCTGGGAGGCCACCCAGTCCTCCACGATCTTGCGGTTGGGCTCCAGAATGGAACGGGCGCGGGCCCACAGGGCCTGGTAATGCTCCAGCGCGATGGAGGCGATGATCTCGTCCCAGATGCCGCAGCAGATGGTGTTGTAGGAACGGCGGGTCTTCATGACCTCGTACATCTCGTGGTCGCGGCAGACGATCCAGCCGATACGGGTGCCGGCCATGGAGTACATCTTGGACATACTGCTGATGGAGATGGCCTTGTGGTAGCCGTAGTCCAGAATGGAGGGCATATAGTTCTCGTCCAGCCCGCGATAGACCTCGTCGCAGAGGATCCAGGCGTCGTGCTTGGCGGCGATGTCCACGACCTTACGCAGGCCCTCGTCGTACAGGGTCACGCCGATGGGGTTGTTGGGGTTGGTCAGGACGATCATCTTGGTGTTGGCGTCGCAGGCCTTGTCCAGGGCGTCGAAATCCAGCTGATAGTTATCCTCGGCCTTCAGCTGGACCACGCGGGTCTCGATGCCGCTGCCCTTGGGGATATCGTAGTGCTGCTGATAGGAGGGCTTGATCACCACGCAGTTGTCGCCCGGCTCCAGCACGCTCATCAGCACCAGGTCATTGGCGCCGGTGCCGCCGTGGGTGATCATGACTTCCTCGGGCTTCACATTGCCCTTGGGGTAAATGCCGGCCACCGCCGCCTTGATCCGGGGAGAGCCGGTGGCGTCGCCGTGGTGATAATGCAGGCTCATGGTACGCATTTCGTTCAGGAAAGCGTCCAGATCCTCGCCGGTCAGGTCAAACAGCTCGTCCATACGAAGGGCGCTGACGCAGCTGCTGCCCAGATTGATACGGGCGAGAGAGTCCATGGGATTCAGCCACTCTTCCACACCAAACCATGCCAGTTTCATTTTATTGTCCTCCTCATTTCGTCTGTTTTGTAGGGTAAGCGGATATATTCCGCGGGGTTACAGGTCGGCCTGCAAGCCCACGCCCTCGGCCAGTGCGCGGTCGATGGCTACCTTGGCGGCGGCCAGATCCAGAATGTACAGGCCGGTGGCGTCGAAGATGGTGGTCTGCGTGTCGCTGGTGCGGCCGGGGACCTTGCCGTCGATGAGGTCACCGATCTCGCCGGTGATGTCGTCGGCACTGATGACGCCCTGCTTGATGGGCAGCTCCATCTCGCCCACGCGGATGCACTGGGCGCGGTCGTCGGCGTAGAAGGCGGCGCCCTGGAAGATGGTGCTCTCGATCTCCTGCTTGGATTCCATGTCGGAGCCCAGGCAGCTCAGATGGGTGCCGGGCTTCAGCCACGCCTTCTGGATGATGGGCTTGCGGGAGGGCGTGACGGTGATGATGGCGTCACTGTCGCCCACGGCGGCGGCCATATCCAGCGCCGGCAGGAACTCCACGCCGGAGGCGTCGATGCCGAAGTCATCGGAGAGCTGCTGGGCAATGTGGGCGGCGAACTGCACCGCGTTGTCGGGGAACATGGGGTCGGCGATGTAGACCTTATCGATGGCCGGACGCAGCAGCAGCGTGGCGGCGATCTGGAAGGGGGCCTGCTTGCCGGCACCCAGGATGAACAGGTGCTTGGCGTCCTTACGGGCCAGCAGGTCCACACCCAGCGCGCCGGCGGCGCCGGTACGCATACAGGTGACGTAGGAGGCGTCCATGACGCTGACGGGAATACCGGTGTTGGAGTCGTAGACCATCATAATGCCGTTGAAGGGCGGCAGGCCCTTTTCCCGGTTCTCGGGAAAGTTGTTCAGCATTTTCAGGCCGTGGAGCTGTACGCCCTTGATATAGCCGGAACGGATGTCCATGGCGGCGTGCTCGTCCACGAATTCATAGTTGACCAGCGGCCAGATCACGGACTTGCCCTGGGATTTCAGACGATAGACCTCGCGCACCTCCTGGATGACTTCCTTCATGGAGATGACCTGCTTGACCTGCTCGCGGTTCAAAATCAAAACGCTCATATACATCCCTGTCCTTTCGTTTTTTCGGGAGGGCGGAGAGGGGCCGCGCCGGCCGTGCTCCGCCTCAGTTTGATGTCATTGTAGCCGGGAGATGTTGCGCCGCGCGTGGGAAAAGCGTTGAATTTCCGTTGTTACTAAACATTTTAGCAAATTGTGCCGCGCTTTTCAACAAACGATTTGGTACATTTGCCGCCGGGGACACAGCGCCACTGGACAGACGGCCCGCCCTGGTGTACAATACGGCCATAACACAACACGGCTTTCAACAGGAGGACGGGACGCTATGTACGCGGATATCATCATTAAAAACGGGCGCTGCGTGACCATGTGCGGCGATGGCGGGGCCGACTGGGTGGCCGCGGCGGGGAAAATGATCTGCGCCGCAGGCCGCGGCGATGATTGGCAGAAGCTGGTGCGCCCCGGCACGCAGGTCATCGACGCCAGGGGCGGCACGGTGCTGCCGGGGTTTATCGACAACCACTTCCATGTGATGCAGACCGCTGTGAACATGATGAGCGTGGATCTGGGCGGCGCGCGGTCCCACCGGGAGCTGGGCGAGATGCTGGCCGCCGCCGAAAAGCGGGAGGGCGCGGTGCTGGGCTGCCAGGTGGAGGAGTCGCAGTTCGAGGAAAAGCGTTTTCCGGACCGGTATGTGCTGGACAAGTATTGCAGCGACAGTCCGGTGGTGCTGTTCTCCAAGGAGTACCACGTCAGTATGCTGAACACCCACGCCCTGCTGTATTACAAGGTGCCCTTCTCCCTGGAGGGCGTGGAGCTGGACGGCAGCGGCCTGCCCACGGGCATTTTCCGGCGGAATGCCAACTATGTGCTGCGCTCCAATGTGCTGCGGAGCCTGCCGGACGAGTTCCGCATGGAGGCCATCCATCTGGCCATGTCCCGGCTGCTGGAAAACGGCATCACCACCGTGGCGGCCATCGAGGGCGGCTGGCTGTTCGACGACCGGGACGCGGAGTTCATCTACGCCCACAGCGGCGAGTTCCCGGTGGATATGCCGCTGTTCTACCAGACCATGGACCTGGCGAAGGTCTGGAAGCTGGGGCTGCGCCGGGTGGGCGGCAATATTATGGTGGACGGTACCCTGTCCAGCCACAGCGCCGCCCTGTCGGCACCCTACGCAGACCGGCCGGACTACCGGGGACAGATCTTCCTGCCCCAGGATGGACTGGACGAGTTCGTGCAGCAGTGCTACCGGCAGGATATGCAGCTGGCGCTGTACAGCATCGGCGACCGGGCCATCGAGTCCGTGCTGCTGGCCCACGAGAGGGCCATCCGTCAGGGCGGCAGCACCGCCCTGCGCCACCGCATCGAGCACGCCATCATGGCCACGCCGGAGCAGATCGCCCGGGCGGCGGATATGAAGCTGATCTTCTCGGTGCAGCCGGCCTACGCCTATCTGTGGGGCGGCAAGGGCGGTATGTACGAGCGCCGGGTGGGCGAGCGCTATCTGCGCTCCAACGACTTTGCCGCCATGTTCGCCGCCGGCGCGGTGGTGTGCGGCGGGTCGGACAGTGACGTGACGGAGCCGCGGCCCATGCTGGGCATCCACGCGGCGGTGAACCGCGCCGTGCCCCAGTGCGCCGTGTCCGTGGAGCAGGCCATCGAGATGTACACCGTCAACGGCGCCTACGCGCTGTTTGAGGACAAGCGCAAGGGAAAGCTGGCGCCGGGATACCTGGCGGATATCGTGGTGCTGGACCGCGACATCCGCGCCGTGCCCGCAGAGCAGCTGGAGCAGACCGACGTGACCGTGACCATCAAGTCCGGGTCGGTGCTGCACAGCCGGCAGTGAGGTGACGGCCATGCTTCAGATCAGACTGTTTGGCAAGCCGCAGGTCATCTGCGACGGCACGGACATCACCCCGGAGCTGGGCAACAAGGGATGCGCCCTGCTGTGTATCCTGTTCCTGCGGGGCGGGGACTACTACGCGCGGGAGAAGCTGGCGGCCTACCTCTGGCCGGACAGCGCCGTCAGCGCTGCCAAGTATAATCTGCGCTATACCCTGTGGAAGATCAAAAAGAGCACCGATACCGGCGAGGGCGGGCGGTCGCTCATCAAGCTGGACCGGGAGTACTGCTGCATCGACCGGGCATACGACTATATCTGCGATCTGCAGACCATCGACGAGATCGACCCGGAGACCCGGTCGGCGGACGAGCTGAAGCGGGCGTGTGACGCCTTCGGCGGCGAGCTGCTGGAGGGGTACTATTTCAACCACTGCGAGGACCTGAATGAGCTGATCCTCAGCCAGCGCATCTATTATGAGAAGCGGAAGAACCGGCTGCTGATGAAGGCGGCGGAGCTGTATGAGCAGCGGGATATGCTGCCGGAGGCCGTGGGCATTCTGGAACGGGTCATGGAATACGAGCCCTACAACGAGCAGCTGGCCCTGCGGCTGATGACGCTGTATGAGCGCGGCGGCGACCGCAGCCGTGCTATCCGGTTTTTCAACGAGTTCCGCAACCGGCTGGCCTCCAATCTGGAGATCTATCCCGGCAGCGCCATCACGCAGAAATACGCGGAGCTGAAGGCCGCGCCCGCCGCGCCGGAGGAGCCTGCGGCGGCGCGGACCGATGCGCCGGGCCTGCACGTGCGGACCTACTGCATCCGGGCGGTGCCCTGCTTCTGGATGGCGGACACAGTGGGAAAGCTGCTGGACGCCGTCGGGAACGACGTGCGGCCGGACGACCGGGTGCTGCTGCGGGTGCTGGGGGCTATACAGCCCGCTGCGGCGGTGTGTGCCGGCGCGGAGGGTGAGGTCACGGCCGCACCGGCGGCAGTGGCCCAGGCGTTTATCCGGTGGCTCACCGGTCTGGCGGCGCGGCAGCCGCTGGCGGTGCATATCCGCCGCGCCGGGGAGATGGATGACGTCAGCCGCGGTGTGCTGGAGTATCTGCTGGCGGAGCGCCCTGCCGGGTTGACGCTGCTGACAGAGGACGGCGGGGCCTTGGGCGATATGTCCAGCGGAAAATGACGACGGAAAGTGCCGGATATTTGCCGGAACACCGGGCACATCCGAACTTTAAAGCGCGAAAGCGCGTGGCGGAGTGTTTACCCCGGGTAAATATTTTTGGCGGATATGACGGTTGACGGTGGCGCCCTGTTGTGATATCTTACAGAAAACTTCGGGAAAGGAGAACGCCACACATGATGAAGCAGCTGTACAAGGCATACGCATTTAGCTTTTACTTTACCTATGCGGATAAAGTAAGAGTGATTTGTGATGCCCGGAAATGCTGCTGATGAAATGAGGACGTTCTCCCACGGAGACGCACTGACATCAAAGCCGCCCTATGGATCGCAGATCTGTAGGGCGGCTTTTTTGCAGCCAAATTTTCAAAAATACCCATCAGGAGGAACCACACCATGAAAAAGAACATCACACGGCGGCTGACGACCGCCCTGCTGGCCGCCGTCATGTGCGTGAGCATGGCCGCCTGCGGCAGCAAGACCGACGACACCAAGACGGACGGCACCGGCGATGCCGACGGCGCCAAGAAGTATACCATCGGCGTGTGCCAGCTGGTGACCCACGACGCACTGGACGCCGCCACCCAGGGCTTCATCGACGCGGTGAAGGACAAGCTGGGCGAGGAGAACGTGACCATTGACGTGCAGAACGCCGCCAACGACCAGAACGTCTGCACCACCATCGTCAACACCTTCGTGTCGAAGAAGGTCGACCTGATCATGGCCAACGCCACACCGGCGCTGCAGGCTGCCTATAACGCCACCGCAGAGATCCCCATTCTGGGTACCTCTGTTACCGAGTACGGCGTGGCGCTGGGTATCGACAACTTCTCCGGCACCGTGGGCGGCAACGTCTCCGGTACCTCCGACCTGGCGCCCCTGACGGAGCAGGCGGACATGATCCTGGAGCTGCTGCCGGAGACCAAGACCGTCGGACTGCTGTACTGCTCCGCGGAGCCCAACTCCGAGTACCAGGTCCAGGTGGTGGAGGAGTACCTGACCGGCAAGGGCATCACCTGCACCCGCTACTCCTTCTCTGACTCCAATGACGTGGCCGCTGTGACCACCAAGGCCGCCGCCGACAGCGACGTGATCTACATTCCCACCGATAACACCGCCGCTTCCTGCACCGAGACCATCGGCAGCATCGTTCTGAACGCCAAGACCCCGGTGGTAGCCGGTGAGAAGGGCCTCTGCACCGGCTGCGGCGTGGCTACGCTGTCCATCAGCTACTATGACCTGGGCTACAAGACCGGCGAGATGGCCGCCCAGGTGCTCACCGGCGAGGCGGACATCGCTGAGATGCCCATCCAGTACGCGCCCGCTGCCAAGATGTACAACCCCACCATGTGCGAGGCCCTGGGCATCACTGCCCCGGAGGGCTACGAGGCCATGGAATAAAATTCAGACAGGAAGGTCTGGTGTAGCCACATGACACAGCTATTGAACGCGCTGCCCGGCGCTCTGGCCCAGGGACTGATCTGGGGCGTGATGGCCATCGGCGTATACATTACCTATAAAGTGCTCGATATCGCCGATCTGACCGTGGACGGCTCCATCTGCACCGGCGCGGCGGTGTGCACCATGCTGCTGCTGGGCGGGCAGAGCCCGTGGCTGGCGCTGCTGTGTGCCGTGCTGGCCGGTGTGCTGGCCGGTGCGGTGACAGGCCTGCTCCATGTGGGCCTGGGCATCCCGCCCATCCTGGCGGGCATCCTGACCCAGATGGTGCTCTGGTCCGTGAACCTGAAGCTGCTGGGCAAGGCCAACCAGGCGCTGCCCGCCCGCACCACTCCGGTGCTGCTGAGTCAGATGGACGTGGGCGGTGCGCTGCCGGTGCTGCTGGGCTTCTGCGTGGTGCTGGTGGCACTGCTGGAGCTGTTCTTCGGCACGGAGCTGGGCTATGCCCTGCGGGCCACCGGCTGCAACCCGGTGATGAGCCGGGCCCAGGGCGTGAACACCGGATTGATGAAGGTCATCGGCCTGGCGCTGTCCAACGGCGTGGTGGCTCTGTCCGGCGCACTGCTGTGCCAGTACCAGGGCTACACCGATGTGAACATGGGCCGCGGCGCCGTGGTCATCGGCCTGGCGGCGGTGGTCATCGGGCAGGCCGTGCTGGGCCGCCGGGGCGGCCGCATGGCCGTGCAGCTGGGCGGTGTGATACTGGGTGCGGTGATCTACTACATCGTGTACCAGGTCATCATCTTCGCCGGCTTCGACACCGACCTTCTGAAAATGTTTTCCGCCGTGGTGGTGGCCGTGTTCCTGGGCGCGCCCCACGTCAAAGCACAACTGAAAGCCCATTCCCGCAGTAAGAAAGGAGACAGCGGCCATGCTGAAAATGAATAACATCACCAAGACCTTCAACAGCGGCACCGTGGACGAGCGCGTGGCGCTGGACCACCTGAGCCTGACGCTGCGGGACGGGGATTTCGTCACCGTCATCGGCGGCAACGGCGCCGGAAAGAGCACCATGCAGAACGCCATCTGCGGCACCTGGCAGCCCGACGAGGGCAGCATCGAGCTGGACGGCGTCAACGTTTCCTCTCTGCCGGAGTACAAGCGCGCCCGCTACCTGGGCCGCGTATACCAGGACCCCATGATGGGCACCTCCGCCGGCATGGAGATCGAGGAGAACCTGGCTCTGGCGGAGCGCCGCGGCCGGCATCACACCCTGCGTCCCGGCATCCGCCGCGGCGAGCGCGAGGATTATCGCCGCCGTCTGCGGGAGCTGGGTCTGGGTCTGGAGGATCGCCTGACCACCAAGGTGGGCACCCTCTCCGGCGGACAGCGTCAGGCGCTGACGCTGCTGATGGCCACCCTGCAGAAGCCCAAGCTGCTGCTGCTGGACGAGCACACCGCGGCGCTGGATCCCCAGACGGCCCAGCGGGTCATGGACATCACCGACCGCCTGGTCCGGGAGAACCACCTGACCACGCTGATGATCACCCACAATATGCGCGATGCCATCCACTACGGCAACCGCCTGCTGATGCTGCACAACGGGCGGATCGTGCTGGATATCTCCGGCGATGAGAAGGCCCGGCTGACGGTGCCGGACCTGCTGGCACTGTTCAGCAAGGTCAGCGGCCAGGAATACGACAACGACCGCGCCCTGCTGGCGTAAACGCGAAGCCGGGGACTGCCCGTGAGGACAGTCCCCGGCTCTCTGCCCTTGACGGGCTGTGCGGCGGATGGTATGATGATGGACAAAAGCGCCGGGGCCGTTCCGGCGCAGGGGAGGACGCCATGAAGAAGATAGACAACTGCGAGAATTCCACCGTGCTGGTGGCGCTGCTGCTGGCGGGCATCCTGCTGGTCATGGGCGCCTACCGGCTGTTCTCCTGGCTGTGCAGCCGGGGGCTGACGGACACGCTGACCTGGGTGCTGGGCGCGGCGGCGCTGGTGCTGGCGGCGCTGGGC
>OGPL01002916.1_pt1 | contig 11746 bp, 13 predicted proteins | sample 1552901 | NCBI WGS metagenome assembly OGPL01 (sample SAMEA2580244, study PRJEB22360) | human gut metagenome | biome: human gut; feature: human-associated habitat; material: faeces | place: Denmark | collected 2008/2010 | reverse complement strand
CAATACTTGTGGCTTATGTTGGTATGGTAGTTACAGAAAGATTTATCATACCAAAGCTTGGTAAGTATTCTTTTGATGAAGAAGAACCATCACAACTAGGTGAGGTTTCTAAAAAAGAAAGAAAAGGTATTGCTATATCATTACTTGCTACCTTAATTATTGGCATTCTTCTTGTGTATTGTATTATTAAGGGTCTTCCTTTCTCGGGACTATTCCTAGATCTTAGTCAAAGTAAATATGTTGATATGCTCTTTGGCGAAGGTTCGTACTTTTATCAAGGCTCTGTTACTATATTCTCATTCTTACTTATATTTAGTTCATTAATATATGGTATGAGAGTTAAGACAATTAATAATAATAGAGATCTAGTAGAAGGAATGAGTTATTATTTAAAAGATGTTGCTTCTTTATTAGTACTTATATTTTTTGCTTCACAATTTTGTATGATATTTAAAGAAACTAATATAGGTTTATTTGTTGTTGCATCTTTATCTGAATTACTTAATGGTATGCAGTTATCTGGACTTGCTCTTGTAGTTATTACATTCTTAATAGTGGCCTTATCAACATTCTTTGTTCCTATGGCTTCGACTAAATGGGCTATGCTGTCCCCAGTAATTGTTCCAATGTTTATGCAAAGTTCTATGACTCCTGAATTTGCTGAGGTTGTCTTTAGAGCTGGTGATTCTTGTATTAAAGGCATTACCCCAGTATATAGTTACTTTGTTATACTAATTGGTTTCTTACACATTTATAATAAGAGAAAGAATGATGTTATTACTATTACTGATGCTATGTCATTAATGGTACCTTATACTATTGCTTTTGTAATATTATATTTTGTTATAATGTTGGCGTTTTATATTATTGGTATTCCTATAGGATTTGGCTCTAATGTTATGCTATAAATTAAAAGTTATACTTTGGTATGACTTTTTTAAATTTTATACTCCCAGTTTATATTTAATATATATGGCTGATACATTTATTTGAGACAATACTTTGGCTCAAATAAACACTCTAGAACCATAGATCTAGAGTGAACATAATAAACTATACATTAATACTTCTATATTCTTTAATACCCTTATTCATAAGAATATAATATAAAACAATAGTTACTAAAATAATAATAAGTACATGTATGCCAAGTAATAAATAAATATTTAACTTATCATATAAAGCAAAAATACCCATTACTGAGATAATAATAATCCCCATATTAATAAATACCGCTACCATACTACTCATACTTTGTTTAACTACTTCCGTATCATTTAAAGCATTCATCTTAGGATATTTCAAATTAATAACTAATCCTAAAATACTAGATAAAGTAATAGAACTAATACTCATACTGAATATTAATAATATATAAATAATATTAACTTTAAATATAATAAAGAATATTAATTCAGATATAATAACAAAAGGTAATTCAATAATATATGGATAAATTATCTTAGACTTAAAAATATCCCTCTCACTAATAGGCAAACTCTTCGTAATATTTATCGTCTTACCTTCTAGTGATACACTAGAAGATGTTATCGAAGTCATCAAACATGAGAATAGTACCAAAACATAATAAATAACTGGTATCGAAATATTTATATTTAACTCCTCATTACTAAGTAACATCTCTATAATACTATTACCTTTAATACATAAAAGTATTGTTAATACTAGTACTAAAAGTAAACCAAATATCGTATTAAACATATATACAGGTGAAGAGAAATATCTCTTTAATTCTTTTATAGTTAAAGCCTTAATAGGACTATTCTTTTTATATACTTCTTTTTTATTCTTACTTTTTCTTACTATACTTTCTTTAGAGCCCTCTATTATTTTAAAGTAATATTTACCTCCTAGTAAAATAAATAATATAAATGGAATAATATTTATTAATAATAATTTTAAAAATACCATGATATCAAACTTATCCATTAATATAGTATAAGCTCCTACTGGGTAATATATTCTCGTTAACATATCATTAATACTAGAAGCCCTACTTGCTATATTAAGGATAAAATTATTTAAATTAAAACTTAAGAAAAAGATACCCATAAAGATAAAACTAGATAGTATTGTTTGCATTATCTTCTTTGATTTAAATTTACTTGATACCAGTTTAACCAAATAACCTAAGATACTAGATATAACAGTAGGTATAATTGGTATTAGTATAGTCATAATAAAAGATATTATATAAAAACTTATACTAGGATGTTCAAAATAAATATAGATAACAAAAGCTGGTAATAAAAACATTAAATTATATATATACTGAAATAATATTAATTTAAATATTCTAACAAATAGTATTTGACTTCTTTTTATTGGTAATGAAAATAATAAATCATTATCTTTACATTCAAATAGTATTCCTTGTGATTTATAAATACCTTCAATTATCGTTATAATACTAACCATAAATATAAATAAACTAAGCATTACATAAGTTAAACCAATTTCATGTAATGGTTTACCTATCATATAGGCATAGTAGCCAATAGAATAACCCACAATCAAGAAAAGAAATACTGGTAATAATATCTTCTTTTTAGTACTAGCATTCTTACCAGCAGAATATTTAAACATATTCATATCACAAGTAAGAACAGCTTTTAATAGTGATAGTGTTTTCATTATTTTTCACCTAGTTCTAAGAATACCTGCTCTAATGATTCATCACCTTTGATATCTTTCATCTTACCTACTTTAACAATAGTTCCATCTTTAATAATAGCTACTCTATCACATAATTTTTCCGCTACATCAAGAATATGAGTAGAGAAAAATATTGTCTTACCATCTTTAGCCATATCCCTCATTATTTCTTTCATGTCATAGACAGCTTTAGGATCTAAGCCCACGAATGGTTCATCCATTATTAACACTTTAGGATCATGAGCTAAAGCAGCAATTAAAGCAATTTTTTGTTTCATACCATGAGAAAAACTTGATATATCATCATTCAATTTATCTTCTATCTCAAAAATCTTAGCATACTTTAGCGTATTTTCTCTTCTAATATCCTCTGATACTTCATACATATCACAAATAAAATTAATAAAATCAATTGCCTTCATATTTTCATATAAATCAGGATTATCAGCAACATAAGTCATTATTCTCTTGCATTCTAAAGGCTCTTCTTTAATACTTTTATTATCTACTAATATATCACCTTCTTCAAAGTCTAGAATACCCATAATACACTTTATCATAGTAGTTTTACCTGCCCCATTATGACCAATAAAAGCAAATATCTCACCACCTTCAATTTTAAAACTAATATTCTTTAATACTTTCTTTTTACCATTATAAGTCTTACTTACATTTTTAATTTCTATCATAAATCCTCCTATTTAAGTACATTAGTAGTATCATTTAATAATTCTTGAACATTATTAAATACTTTAGATAAGTGATAACCATCTACAAAGACATGACTAACTGTTATATTTAAAGATATTTCATATTTACCATTATTTTCTATATATTTACCCCAACATACTCTAGGTACAGTCTGTGAACTTTTGTCTTCAGGAATAGGATGCGTCATACTAATAAAATCAGTCCATGGCAGACAAGTTATATAGTATTCATTATAACTAGCAGTAGAATTATAACTTTCATTATTTAGTTTATCCTGATATTTAGCCTTATCTATTCTCTCTTTAGCCATCTCATAGAATTCTTTATAATTATCTTTATTTATAAGTCTAACATTTTCAAATATCTCATTTTTTGTCATTACTGTAATAGCGGGATTTATCTCATCATATAAAACAGGTTCATTATTTTCAAATCTCATTCTTAAATTATCGACACTATTAAGTGCTTTAACAACAATATATAACATATTTATAAAGAATGATTCATTATGTTTCTTAGTATGTTCTACTAATGAAGTAACATCTAACTTTACAGTAAGACCATATGTCGGATTATTAAAAGAATTAAACCAATCATAAGTCTTCCTTCTCGGTAAATTATCTAAATCAATTTCATGCATCACTATCTTTCTCCTTATCTTTTATCATTATAGCAGATTCCTATCTATAAAACCTTAATATTTTCTTAAATATTATCTATCTTTATTTAATGTAACAGTAGTATCCCCTATTCCACCATTTAATTTTATAGTGTTAGATCCCATTCCTAGTACTTCGTTATCACTTACTTCTTTATTATCAATTAACACTTTACCAATACCTTTATTTACTTTAAAAGTATAATTATTACCAATTAAATTTAAAGATAAAGATCCTATTCCTATATCAATAGTACTATTACCAGTAATCTTTGATGTAATATTAGTCTTACCTACTCCTATATCTAAATCTAAATCATTAATATTACCATTTACAATAGTAAAAGAACCCGCTCCCGTATTAATATTAGTATTATCCGAATAAATATCTTTAATTAAAGTGGATCCTGCTCCTAAATCAAGAGCTAGTTTTCTAGTATTCATATTTTCAATATTTAAAGTACCTGCTCCCATATCAATATCAATCTTATTTAATACAATATTACTAGGAATATAAATAGTTAATTCATCTTTCTTATTATTAGAACTATACCATATCTTTTTATTTTCTTTTACTATTAAAGTACTATCTTGAATAGTATATTTAACATTCTTACTATTTGTTTCTATAGAGAATTTATCTCCTACTTTAATATTCAAATTATTATATATTAAATCTATATCAATATCATCTATATTAGTATTATCATTATTCCATAACACTCTTACATCTTCATTACCAGAAGAATCACTAAATACACTAATTAAACTATATATACCATTTGTTATACCTGATATAATAGTAAAAGTTAAGAATATAGCAAAAGCCATAGATAAATATTTAATTATTTTCTTACCAGTAGTCACTTAATATCAACTCCACCAAACATACACATAGCATTTATATAAATATTCTTTTTAGAATTAGTATTTTCTTTTTTATTAGTAACTCCTCCAAAGATAGAAGTAGATTTTACAATAACATTTACATCTTCTGGTACTAAAATATTAATACCTCCAAATATACTTGAAGCATTAATCACTATATCTTTTTCAATAATAGCTTCTCTTAAATCTAATTTAATACCACCAAAACATGCTGTTACATCACTACCATTAAACTTTTTATTACTTAAATTTACATCTTGTCCTGAGAAGGCTGCAAAATAATTATCATCACTATTTTTTTCTTTATTTAATTTATTTATTTTATCATTTACCTTACTATTAAAACTATTCTTAAATATTAATGATAATCCTATAATTACTATAATAGAAGGCACTATTAATTTCCATATCTTATCCAAATCTAAGATATCATTCATACCTAGTAATAAAATAACTCCTACTAAAAGACCAATTATATTACCAGTTTTATCCTCGTTAGAAAATAAACCTATAAAACAAGGTATTATAATAAATAAAGACCACCATCCATCAAAGAAAATATCAATATTAGTAATACCTAAACTATTAGTACCAACAAGTACTCCAAGTAAAACCAAAACCACACCCCATAAAATACTTTTCATATTATTCATTATTATCTCTCCAATCTTTATTATTTAATATCCATTTATTATTTGGATTTTCTTCTAAAAGCATTAATGCTTAAAATTCACTAAATAAAAGTTCTACTACTTCTTTTTCTAATATTTTATCTTTAATTATTTTTATTTCTTTAATCGTTTAATTCTCCTTTCTTATAATTGCATTGTACCACATGATACATTATTTGTATATATTATTTAGATAATATTTTTATTTTTTCTTTTCACTCTAAGCCTAAGGTCTTAGAGTGTCATTTCTAGCTTGTAATCTAGAAATGATAGTATTTGTTAAAATATATAAAAAGATATAGACTTTTATAGATATTTATAGTATAATTAACTCACGAAGGGAATACTATATATTGTAGTATTTTCTTACCGAGCCCCCCATACATTTGAGATGGCAAGGGTTCGACCTCGAGTTGATGCCGAGCATCAGCATTCCCACCTTTTGGTGGGTTTTTTATATTCTTTTATTTTTTAATGATAACATAATGTGTTTTAATTGCTCATTACTTAAAAAATACTTTTCTGCATTAGTAAGTGGAATATGATTTTTCTTTTTATAATATAGTTTATCTATAAATGTTAACATATCTGACACTTGAAATAATCTTTCTTCTTCATGATCAAACTCTACAATTTTTTCTACATTTGAAAAGGAGGAAAAAGCACTATCAAGTATATAATTTAACTGTTCTTGACCATTATCGTAATATATATAAATTTTTCCAAATTTTTCAAAATATTCCTTATTACTATTTATAAAATCCTCTATTTGCTTAGATAATTCTTTATTCAATTGTTTTCTGGTATTTTGATATCTTTTATCTATAACTATAGTCTTAATTTTTACTTTTGATCTTTTAAGAAAATAATATAATGGCCAAAAAATATTTCTTCTCTTTTCTAGATTATAGTTAGAGTATTCACCTCTTTTGGCTATTAGTAAAGCCATATGAATCATTCCTTTGTAACCAATAATATCAAGTTTATCATTTAAATATTTTATTTCTTTTTCTAATGAATTCATAGTTTCATGTAAAGTAAATGATATAGTATATAATTTCGAACCACCTTTAGTAAAACCAGGATCTCCACTTTCATCAATATAGATATTTAGTCTTTTCATGCAATAAAATCACCTCTTGTTCAAATGACCATTTCTATTTTCATTAACATTTACTATAAAATAAATATGTACTTATGTCAATGTTATTTTTAGTATTTTTTCATATATTTTATAATACCTTTATTTATAATATCTTACAAAGCTTTTAGCAAACAAACAAAAGTTTATTTTTTAGACCCTAGACTAAAAAATACCCTATAGGACCTTAGGCCTATAGGGCAATAGAAAATAAATTATTTATTATTTAACAAATGTTTAATAGCTCTAGTTACAATTAATTTACCATATTTATAACTAATAGAACCCTGTTGATAAGCAATATAAGGACTTCTAAGAGGACCATCACAAGATAGTTCTATAGAACTACCCTCAGTAAATGAACCCGAAGCCATAATAATTTTATCATCATAACCAGGCATTTCTGATGGCATAATCATAGCACTAGAATCTACTTTAGAATTAAACTGAATACCTCTAACATATTCTATTAAATCATTTTCATTATTAAAAATAATATTTTGAACAATATCTACTCTTTCACTATTATATTTAGGACTAACTTCATATCCTAATTTTTCCATAACATAAGAAGTATATATAGCGGTCTTTATAGCATTTGCTACTACCATCGGAGCAAAGTATAAACCTTCTAATATATATCTATTCTGATTAAGAGATGGTCCCACTTCCAAAGCCTGTCCAGGAACATTTAATCTTTCAGCGCATAAATTAATTAAATCTTCTCTTCCAACAATATAACCACCATTTGAAGTAATAGCTCCTCCTAAGTTTTTAATAAGAGAACCTACACAAACATCTGCTCCTACCTCAGTTGGCTCTTTAGTAGTAACCATTTCACAATAACAATTATCTATCATAACAATTACTTCTTTATCAATACTTTTAATTAATTTAATTACTTTTTCTATCTTATCAATATTAATACTATCTCTAGTACTATAACCTTTACTTCTTTGTATTTCAATTACTTTAACTTTATTATTCTTAAGAAAATCTTCTATTTTAACATAATCAAAGTCATTATCTATTAAATCTATTTGTTCATATTTAACATTAAAAGCCTTTAATGAAGAAGGATTATCATTAAAACCAATTACACTATCTAAAGTATCATATGGTTTACCACTAATTGATAATAAAGTATCTCCAGGTCTTAAAAGACCAAAAAAACAAGTAGTAAGAGCATGAGTTCCTGATATAAACTGACATCTAACCAAAGCAGCTTCAGCTTTAAAGATATCTGCAAAAACTCTTTCTATTTTATCTCTACCTATATCATTATACCCATAACCAGTAGTACTATTAAAATCACTCTCACTAATACTATTTCTAATAAAAGCATCAAGTACTTTACTACTATTGTATTCCTCTATTTCATCTATTTTAGTAAATATTCCTTCTAAATCTTTATTACTATTCTTTATAATATCCTCTAACATTTCTTACCTCCATCTATTCTTATAATACTATTATTTATATAACTAGCATTATCACTTACTAAAAAGAAAACTAACTCTGCCACTTCATTTGGATTACCAAATCTACCTAATAGAATTTTATTTTCTTCTTTATTAATAAATTCTTTATCTAAATTTTTATTCATATTAGTATTAATCCAGCCAGGACATATAGTATTTACTCTAACATATGGAGCTAAATAATTAGCCAAATTATTAGATAAAGATATTAATCCAGCCTTAGAAGCATCATAATCAACACTTTCTATATATGGAGTATCTATCCCATTAGTAGAACTAATATTTATTATTACACCATATCTATTTTCTTTCATTTTAGGTCCAATCTTTTGACATAATAAAAAAGGAGCCACTAAATTTATATCTAAAGTATTCATAAAATTATCTTTAGTTTTATCCTCAAATAAAGTATCACATGTAGTAGCAGCATTATTTATTAAAATATCTATTTTATCATATCTATCATAAATAATCCTTAACATATTATCTATTTCTTCTTCTTTAGCAAGATTACATTTAACTGCCAATACATCAGTATTATATAATTTATCTAATTTATCTTTTAATTTCATTACTTCATCATAGTTATTATTGTAATGTAATATCACTTCATAAGAGTCTCCTAGTAAAAATGCTATTTCACTACCTATATCACTTGAAGCACCTGTTATTAATACTATTTTCTTCATATTTCTTCCCTCTTCCATGGTATTATATCATATTTTATATTTTTTTTAAATAAAATACTTGTCAAAATCAAAAATATATGATATCATTGTTATTGTCTTATGGCGGAATTGGTGAAGTGGTTAACACGGTGGATTGTGGTTCCATTATACGTGGGTTCGATTCCCACATTCCGTCCCAGATAGATTTTAACTAACCATTATGGTTAGTTTTTTTATACATTATTATATATAAAAAACTTGAGTATTTTACCCAAGTCTTTCTTTTACTAGTTTATTAACCAAAGACATATCAGCCTTACCTTTAACAAGTGGTGAAATATTCTTCATAATAAGTCCCATATCTTTTTGTGATGTAGGTTTTACTTCTTCAAATACTTTATCAATTATTTCAGTAAGTTCTTCTTCAGATAATTGTTTAGGCATATAAGTATTTAAGATTTCTATTTCTTTCTTATTTTGTTCTACTAGATCACTTCTACCAGCAGCTTCAAACTCTTTAATAGAATCATTTCTCATCTTAATTTGTTTAGATATTACTGTAATAACATCATCATCAGTTAATTCATCTCTTGGATTAGGTTTAGCAAGTTGCATAGCACCCTTTACCATTCTAATTACACTAAGACGAAAACTATCTTTACTTTTCATTGCCTCTTTTAAATCATTATTAATTCTTTCTGATAGTGTCATATCTATCACTCCTTAGTAATTTCTTCTATTTTTCTTTCTAGAATTAATTATATTTTGTTTCTTTTCTTCTCTTAATTTAACTCCACGTGGTGTGTAGCCTTCTGCTCTTTTTTTAGCTCTAGAGAGATCACCATTACGTGCAACTTGTGTTTTGAACTTTCTTAAAGCAAATTCAACATTGTTATCTTTTACATTAACGGTTACCTTAGTACCTGCTGACATTTTATCCCTCCTTCCGCTTTTTCATTAAAGATTATACCATTATTTAATACAATTTACAAGTATAACAAATATATTTTTTAATAAAATATGACATTTTTTTACTATTTAAAACGGAAAAAGGACTTTTATTATTAATTAAACCTAAATATCACACATTTTATTTTCTGTTTTACGCCGAATATAATTACCAAGAGATTCCCCTATTTGATAAATTACTTCAAGAGTTTTATATATAGCAGTTAACATACTAGAAGTTAATCCAGTTCCCCCTTCAATACTTTTCATTTCATTTATATTTAATTCTTTCATACTATTCCTTCTTTCTAATTACATTTTTTAGGATTAGCTATACCATTTAATATTCCTGATACAAAAGCTATAACCATAGTTACTATACCAGTAATTAATATAGGATCTGCTCCCCCTTCAATATTCTTCATAGTAGTTACATCTAATTCTTTCATTACTCCTCACTTTCTAAGTAGATAATCAATTATTTTTTTATTTTCTTTTACTAGTTTTAAATCTAATGTTAAATTATTATATTTATATTTATTTGGCATATCTAAATTTACTGTTACTATTTGATAAGTAGTAATATTATCAGTAAAATATTCACTATCTATTTCTCTTATTTGATAATAATACTTTTTATTATCAATTATAATGATATTATTATTAGTAATAAATTTAATATTATCTAAAGGAATATATAATTTTATATAGTAAGAACTATCATCTTTAGTTACAAGTCCACGTAATTTATAATATGTTTTATAATCTAAAAGCATAAATGCTATAATTAAGGAAAGTAGCATTATAATTATTATCATTACATAAACATATACAATATACTTTATTTTTCTTGTTAATATTATTTCACTATCAATATATCTATTCATTATATACCTCCTCTATCATATTAACAAAACCATTATCTATTTTAATTACTCTATTATATAAATCACTATTTTCTATCCGATGAGAAATAATAATAAATGTTCTATCATGAAAATATCTAAATATATCAAGTAATATTTCTCTTTCTAATTTAATATCTATTTGATTAAAACCTTCATCAATCATAATTATCTTACTATTTTTTAATAAACTTCTTGCTAGTATTATTCTTTGCCTTTGTCCTCCTGAAATATTGATACCATTTTCTTCAAGAATATAATCATATCCCAAAATATTATCTTTAACAATATCATCTATATGTAATATCTTACATATATTTAAATAATCTACTTCACTAACATCTCTATCAAGAAGAATATTATTTCTAATAGTATCATTAAATAATAATTCATTTTGTGATACATAAGTAATACTACTTCTGATATCAGACATACTATAATCATTAATATCATAATTATTTATAAATATTTTATTTCTGTCCGCTTGTAAATATTTATATAATAATTTTAATATAGTTGATTTACCACTACCAGAAGAACCTAGTAGTAGTACTCTATCTTTATCCTTAATAAATAAATTAATATTTTTAAGTACATAGTATTTATTATTAAAAGTATAACTTAAATTAACTATTTTAATATTACCATTAACTTCTAATCTCTTATCTTCATATATTTTTTCATCTTCAATATCCGTATAAATACTAAGTACTTTTACTTTAAATGATAATGTCTTTCTTTTCACTTGTTTTACTATTTTAGATAATTTAAACTTATCAAAATCCAATTGTTCTTTATTATGAATATGATGTGATACTATTCTAACTATTTTATAATTATTATCTAGATTTTCAAGCCAAATTTCATCATTAATACCATGTATAATCATTGGTTTATAGTTTTCTTCAGTAATAAAATAATTTATTAAATTCATTACTAGTAGATCATCACTCTTAATTATTATTTCATCCATAGTAAACCTCCATGTATATATTATAC
>OGPL01002910.1_pt1 | contig 11765 bp, 7 predicted proteins | sample 1552901 | NCBI WGS metagenome assembly OGPL01 (sample SAMEA2580244, study PRJEB22360) | human gut metagenome | biome: human gut; feature: human-associated habitat; material: faeces | place: Denmark | collected 2008/2010 | reverse complement strand
TACGAGCTGGAGACCAATACCGGCTTCTCCGTCAAGGCCATGGCGCGCCACCGCAACGACCAGCCCGCCGGTATGCTGCAATACTGGAAGAACAACGGCACTACCCCCGGCGAATGGGACGAGAAGAATACCCTGGTGCACGACATCACCACCACCGAACTCGGAGTGACCCTGCGCTACTCTCCCGGCGAAACGTTTGTCAACACCAAGCAACGCCGTGTTCCCGTGTCGCTGGACGCCCCCACGTTCACCCTCTCGCACACCGTCGGTCTGAAAGGCGTGCTGGGCGGCGAATACAACTTCAACCTTACGGAAGCCAGCATCCGCAAGCGCTTCTGGTTCGGCTCATGGGGCAAGCTGGACGTCACAGCCCGCGCAGGCGCACAGTGGAACACCGTCCCCTTCCCGCTGCTGAACCTGCCTATGGCAAACCTTTCATACATCACCCAGAACAACGAATCGTTCAACCTCATCGACAACATGGAATTCCTGAACGACCGTTACGCCTCGCTCGCCCTCAGCTACGACATGAACGGGAAGCTCTTCAACCGCATTCCCCTCATCAAGAAGCTGAAGTGGAGAGAGATGTTCCGCATCCGCGGCATGTGGGGCACACTGACCGACAAGAACAACCCCTACAAAAGCAGCAATTCCGACCTGTTCCTCTTCCCTATGCGCGACGGCATGCCCACCAGCCATGTCATGGGCCATACGCCCTACGTCGAAGCCAGCGTGGGCATCTACAACATCTTCAAGTTGCTGCATATAGAATATGTGCGCCGCCTCACCTATACCGACATTCCGGGAGTGAAGAAAGGCGGAGTACGGTTTATGATACTGATGATCTTTTAGCGATTTATGCAACCATTGGCAGAACGTCTCAGACCGAAGACATTAGACGAATACATCGGTCAGAAACACTTGGTAGGACCGGGAGCGGTGCTCCGCAAGATGATTGACGCAGGACGCATCTCCTCCTTCATCCTGTGGGGCCCTCCGGGAGTGGGCAAGACAACGCTTGCGCAGATTATAGCCAACAAGCTGGAAACGCCATTCTACACCCTCAGCGCCGTCACCAGCGGTGTGAAGGACGTGCGCGACGTGATAGACCGCGCCAAGAGCAACCGTTTCTTCTCACAGGCAAGCCCCATACTGTTCATCGACGAAATCCACCGTTTCAGCAAGTCGCAGCAAGACTCGCTGCTCGGTGCGGTGGAGCAGGGTACGGTGACACTGATAGGCGCCACCACCGAGAACCCCTCGTTCGAGGTGATCCGTCCGCTGCTGTCGCGCTGCCAGCTCTACGTGCTGAAATCGCTGGAGAAAGACGACCTGCTGGAACTCCTGCAACGTGCCGTAACGACGGATGTCCAACTGAAAGAACGGCAGATAGAGCTCAGGGAGACTACCGCCATGCTCCGTTACAGTGGCGGCGATGCCCGTAAACTGCTCAACATCCTCGACCTCGTTGTGCAGTCCGAAGCCGGCGACCCTGTGGTCATCACCGATGAGATGGTGACCGAACGCCTCCAGCAGAATCCCCTTGCCTACGACAAAGACGGCGAAATGCACTACGACATCATCTCCGCCTTCATCAAGTCCATTCGCGGCAGCGACCCCGACGGAGCCATCTACTGGCTGGCACGCATGGTGGAAGGCGGTGAAGACCCCGCTTTCATAGCCCGTCGCCTTGTCATCTCCGCTTCCGAGGACATCGGACTGGCAAACCCCAATGCCCTGTTGCTTGCCAATGCCTGCTTCGACACCATCATGAAAGTGGGCTGGCCCGAAGGACGCATCCCACTGGCAGAGACCACCATCTACCTCGCCACCAGCCCCAAAAGCAACTCCGCCTACATGGCAATCAACGATGCCCTCTCCCTGGTGCGGCAGACAGGCAACCTGCCCGTCCCCCTGCACCTGCGCAACGCCCCCACCAAACTGATGAAACAGCTTGGCTATGGCGACAACTATAAATATGCCCACGACTATCCCGGCAACTTTGTCCGCCAGCAGTTCCTGCCCGACGACCTGAAAGACCACCGCATCTGGCAACCGCAGGACAACCCCGCCGAACAAAAGCACAAAGAAAGGATGCAAACCCTATGGGGAAAGAAAGGGAATGATTAGGGACAGGAGGCACTTAGCATAAGATTAAACTGTAAGTATTAACACCAAATCACCGATAATCATGAAAATAGTAGTTCTCGACGGTTATGCCGCCAATCCCGGAGATCTTTCCTGGGACGAATTGAAAAGTTTGGGAGAGTGCATTGTTTACGACCGCACTGCACCTTCGGAAGTTACGGAACGCGCTGCCGGAGCGGATATTCTGCTGACCAATAAAGTTGTGCTCAACGCAGATACCATAGCTGCGCTGCCCCATCTGAAATACATCGGCGTCCTTGCCACCGGATACAACGTTGTCGATATTGCCGCTGCCAAAGAGCGGGGCATTGTCGTCACCAACATCCCGGCATACAGCACCCCCTCCGTAGCCCAGATGGTCTTTGCGCACATCCTCAACATAGCCCAGCAAGTGCAGCACTACACCGACGAAGTGCGCAAGGGCCGTTGGAGCAGCAATCCCGACTTCTGCTTCTGGGACACTCCGCTCATTGAACTGCGCGGCAAGAAGATCGGTATCATCGGCTTGGGACAAACCGGCTACAACACCGCCCGCATTGCCATCGGTTTCGGCATGGAAGTGCATGCCTACACCTCCAAATCCACCTTCCAGCTTCCCCCCGAAATCAGAAAGACGGAGCTCGACGAACTCTTTGCCAACTGCGACATCATCAGTCTGCACTGTCCCCTCACCGACTCCACCCGCGAACTGGTTAATGCCGCCCGCCTGAAGCAGATGAAGCCCAACGCCATCCTCATCAACACCGGACGAGGCCCGCTCATCAACGAACAAGACCTTGCCGATGCCCTGAACAACGGCACTATCCTTGCCGCCGGACTGGATGTGCTCTCACAAGAGCCGCCCCGCCCCGACAACCCGCTGCTCACCGCCAAGAACTGCTACATCACCCCACACATCGCATGGGCAAGCGCCGCAGCACGCGAACGCCTCATGCAGATCATGCTGGACAATGTGAAAGCGTTTCTGGACGGGAAAGTGATTAATGCAGTGACAAAGTAAAAACTAATCACTAAACCCTAATCACTAATCCCTAACCACTAACCACTAACCCCTAAAATCTCGTTTATGGGAAAATCCGCTGTCAAAGGACTCTTGCGTTGGATGCCGGTAGGTGCCACGTGGATGCTGGCTGCCGTTACCATTGCAGCATCCCGTTCCGGACATTATCATCCGGACAGCTCTGTGGTGACGCCCCTGCTGGGACTTGCCGTACCGATATTACTGGTGTCCTGCCTGATAACAGCCCTTTGCTGGGCGCTGGCACGCAAGAAGTGGGCTATCGTTCCTTTGGCAGCCTTCTTCTTCAACTGGGAATATCTGACGGCAGTCGTCCGGTTCGGTTCCACCGATGATGATGTGCCTGCCACTGCTCCGGCGCCGAACCGGGAAGGCAAGTCCGGCGGCTGCCTCACCGTAGCCACCTACAACGTACATCATTTCGGCAACGAAATCACCGGATACTCCTGCAAGGAAATAGCCCGTTACATGCAGCAGCGTCATGTCGATGTGCTTTGCTTCCAAGAGTTCGGCGACAATCCCCACTTCACGACAGACAGTCTGCGCCGCGCCCTTTCGCACTGGCCCTACGCCCTTATTCCTGCGGACGACTCCATTCGCGGCATTCTCCCCGTTGCCGTATTCAGCCGCTACCCGCTTGTGGAAGGACGTTTCATCACCTACCCACGAAGCTCCAATTGCAGCATGGCGTGCGACATTGTTCTGGGTGCAGACACCCTCCGCCTGCTGAACAATCACTTGCAGACCACCAGCGTCAGTCAGAACCGCAGGAAGTGGGAACGCGAACTCGCTGCCAACGACACCCGCCGCGAAGCGCAAGCCGTACAGGATGCTGCGGAAACCCTGCACGAGAACTTCGTGAAGCGTGCCGCCCAAACCGACAGCATCGTCCGCCTTGTCATCGCCAGTCCGCACCCCGTACTGGTGTGCGGAGACTTCAACTCCCTACCCTCGTCCTACACCTACCGCCAACTGTCCGGAATCCTCCAAGACGGTTTCAAGACAGGCGGACATGGATATATGTACACCTATCGCTACGCCAAACGCATGCTGCGCATCGACTATGCTTTCCATTCGTCCAAACTGGACTGCACCGACTATTACTCTCCCGATCTGGATCTGTGCAGCGACCACAATCCGGTGATATTTACGGTGAAATACTAAAGCGCAAAAGGATATACAAAAGAGAAAGAGTATATTAAAAAAGGCTATCCCGGTTTCCCGGAATAGCCTTTACTAAAATATAGAAAAACAAAAAAAATGGCTTTAGAAAGTCAAGCGGATGCCCACTTGTGCATGCCAGCGTGAAGAGATGTCACTCTTGTTGATTTTGGCATTATTAAATGCGTAACCCGGGTTTCTGTTACCATTTTCATCCGTACTCAGGCTTACCACTGTCAGCGGTGACAAGTTGTAGGCAGAGCTGTAGCTTGCGCCCCACTTCTTGTTCAGCATGTTGGCAAAGTTGATGATGTCGAATGTAAATTCCAGTTTGCCCAGTCCTTGAGCGTTGTAGATGGTTTGCGCCAAGTGCAGGTCTATCTCATGTTCCCAGTTGCTCAGGTTGGAGTTGCGTTCGGCATACTGTCCGCGGTGGTTCTTGGCATAGTCGTCGTTGTTCACCCATTCGGTGAAGGCTTTACGGCTGTCTGCTGCGCTCATAATCAGTTTGCCATTTTTATCCTTATTATCCACGAAGTTCATGTTGTCCAGTTCGGCTTCGGTAGGGATGTAAAGCAATGAGTTACCTTTCTGGCCGTCACCGTTGAAGTCGCTGACTTCGTTCATCGTCAGGCTGTAACGGCTACCGGAGAAACCGTTGTAGATAACGGAAATGGTGGTGCTTGTCCAGCCGTTCAGATACTTCGGAGTGGTGTAAGAGAGCTGTGCCATGAGGCGGTGAGGAACATCGAACTTGGAGAAGCCGAGTTCGTTTTCGGAGTTGGTGTCGCGGGAGTAGTTATACTTCCAGTTGGAGTAAGCCACCGAGCTTGTACCGTCATTCACAGACTTGGAACGTCCGAAGGTATAAGATGCCGACATGTCCAGACCGAAGTCGAAGCTCTTCGCCAATGAAGCGGAGAAAGCGTAGGTATAGCCCTTGTTCGTGTTTCTCAGGTTCACGATGGAGTAGTAATTGCTCTTGGTCTTGGAGTAGAAAGGAGCGGCAGATGCTTCCACACCGGGGATGGCATATACCTTCTCGCCGTTGTTGTTCAGTGCGAGATTCTCAAAGAACACGTTGTTCATGGTCTTGGAGTAGATACCCTCCAGAGTCAGTTTCACGTCACCCGGCAGGCGTTGTTCCAGTGCGAGGTTGGCACGCAACACTTGCGGATACTTGAAGCCTTTGTCTACGGTAACGATGTCCGGTCTCAAAGCTCCGGTTTCCACCGATGTGGCTGCTCCCATAGGATCTTTGGCATATTGTGCCAGTGAAGGGGCCGTATTGGTGTGGTTGTTGCCTTGTTTGGGTTCGATGGTAGTACCCATGGACTCCATGCCCGTATTGTTGTAGGCGTTGGACAACCAAACGAAAGGTACGCGTCCGGTGAAGATGCCCACACCGCCGCGGATCAGTGTCTTGTGAGAGTCGTCCGTATACCAGCGGAAGCCTACGCGCGGAGAAACCAGCACTTTGGCGCCCGGCATTTCGCCTACGCGCGATGTGATGTCGTTGTCGGCAGCGAATGTATTGAAGGCTTCGTTCGTTGTGGGGTCGTTGAAGAGCAAGGGGATGTCAAAGCGGATACCGTAGGTCAACTCAAGGTTGGTGTTGATGTTCCACTTGTCCTGTGCATAGAAGCCGAACTGTCCCGACTTCATGATGGGGGCGTAGCGGAGGTCACCGCCTGTCAGTTCGGGGTTGGTGTACTTATACGTATATTTATAGGGTGCATCGTTCAGGAAGTTGTCCAAAGAGTTGAAGTACCATGAACCGTTTACGGCCTGAATGAAGAGGTTGCTCATGCGGTAGATTTCGTTGTGCGTACCGAAGGTCATCGTATGGCTTCCCAAATACCATGAGAGGTTGTCCTCGAAGGTATAGATGTCCTGATCCAGTTTGTTGGCTCCGGAGGAGAATTCCGTACCGATGTTGGCGGTGATGTTGGTTTTGCCGTCGTTTCCTTTCACGTTTTCAATCTGTACGGTGGGTCCCTGATAGGCCACTTCGCGGTTGTCGCGAACGAAGCTGGCCGAGGCGCGGAACTCGTTGTAGAGGTTCTGTCCGAGGCGTGAGTTCAGTTCGGCAACGATGGAGTTGGTCTTGTTGTTCATGCGGTAGCCGCTGTTGTTGAACACGTAGGAGTATGCTCCGGGAGAGTAGTTGTCATCGAAGGAGTTGTTGTGCTGGTAGCGCAGTGCCAGTTTGTGGTCCTGATTGATGTTCCAGTCCACACGTGCCAGCAAGCCGAAGGACTTGCGGTCTACGTCGCGCTGTGAGTAGGCTTCGTCGATGCCTGTATATTCCTTGTATTTATCGGCAATCTGCTTGGCTGTGGCCGAAGTGAGGTAGGAGTTGATGTATCCCGGATAGATGCTGGCGGGATAAGACTCTTTCTGTGCTTCGGCGCTTACGAAGTAGAACAGTTTGTCCTTCACGATTGCTCCGCCCAGTGTGCCGCCGAAGGTGCGTGTGAACTGCTGTCCGAGTTCGCTCTTGGCATAGTCGCGTACGGCGCTGTACTTGCCATACATGAACTGGTTGTTGAAGTAGGTGTAGGCCGATCCTTTGGTGGTGTTCGTACCCTGCTTGGTGATGGCGTTGATGCCGCCGCCTGTGAATCCGCTTTGGCGAACGTCGAAGGGTGCTACTACTACCTGTATTTCCTGAATGGCATCCATTGAGATGGGGTTGGCTCCGGTCTGTCCTCCGTTGGTTCCTGAAGAGGCAAGGCCGAATACGTCGTTGCTCACCGTACCGTCTATCTGGAAGCTGTTGTAGCGGTTGTTGGAGCCTGCAAACGTCATACCGCCGATTTTGGAAGGCATGGCAAAGGGCATGTTCTTCACGATGTCGTAGACGTTGCGGTCTACGGTGGGTGTGTTCTCAATCTTTCCCAGGGAGAAGTTCTGTCCGGCTCCGGCAGCGGCTTTGGCTTCTGCCACCACCACTACTTCGTCCAGCAGTTCCGAGCTGGGAGTCAGTTTCACGTTCTGCGTATAGGTGTTGCCCAGTTCCAGCATGATGCCCGTAAAGGCGGCACTTTGATAGCCCACGTAGGACACTGTAAGTTTGTACGGGCCGCCGGTACGCATACCTTGCATCGTATAGCGTCCGTCCACGTTGGTGACAGCGCCATACTGTGTGCCCGAAGGTTCATGAACAGCTATAACCGTCGCTCCGATTACAGTTTCATTCTGTTCGTCGGTCACCTTGCCGCTAATGGCCGAGGTGGTGACCTGTGCATTTACGCCCATAGCCGCCAAGACCAGCATCAGCGTAAAAATAACTCTCATTCTTTTTAACATAATTGTTTCTAATTGGTTTTTGAAAAATGTTATATTTCTTAAAACACTTGCAAAGGTACGCAAAAATATATGTAAAAGCATTACAATTCTGCTACATTTTTTAAGAAATTATTCTGAAGCAGAAAGATGTATTATATAATAAGGTGTAACGGAAAAGCAGCGGAAGAGAAGTGCACCGTATGTAAGAGCAGAAGCAGAAGTTCACTGTATGCAAGGCATGAGGGAAGAGCAGAAAGAGAAGTGCACCGTATGCAAGGCATGACGGAAAAGCGGAAGCAGAAGTTCGCTGCAATGAAAAAAAATTAAATACCTTTGCCGCCTTTATTCTAAAAACAATTTATTATGATGGAAACTAAAAAAAAGAAGGCTGGGCATATCTGAAGCATGTCAGAAAAGCCATGGAGTGTATCAAAACCGTAACCGACGGGAAGTATGAGGTGAGCGACGAAGCCTATCACACACTGAAGCGTATAGTGAAAAACTGCGAGAAGCTGATTAAGGCCTACGAAAAAAAGCTGGAACAGAGGGAAAAAGAGCGGGAAAAGTCCCTGAATCGTTAACAAAGCACAAATAACGGCCAAAACGATGTTTATACATATTTACAAAGTCAAAGTGTTGCAGCACACCGCAATAGGTGTCGTAAAGTGTATAAACAGGACAAAGCATCTATCTTATTTTCAGTACATTTGCGGTAATAAACATTGAACGGACATATTCTCTCCCTCCGCCATAAATTGCAAGCGGCGGGAGCAGAAGTCTGCTTCAATAAGTATTCATTTTATAAAAACAAGACATGGCAATTACATGTACGGAAGGAGAAGTGAAAATCTCCGAGTTCGGCTCAGTCCGAAGCAAACAATCACAGACCATCAGTCTGCAAGAGTATGTAAACAAAGTGCGTAGCAACACATTCAAGGCGCAGGTGGAGGAATACCGCCGCCTTGCCGCCCTGCCGGGGCATGAAGCCGAAGCGCAGAGGGTGAAGGACGGGATGCCCTGCATCGTACCCGCCGGAGTGTGCAGCGGCGGACACGCAGTGAAGAACCTCGTCAAGCACAGCGGACTGCTCCAGATAGACATGGACCACACCCTGCTGCGCACCACCGAAGTGTGCAGGCTGCTCTGCGAACTGCCCTACGTGACAGTGGTGCACAAGAGTTTCTCGCAGAACGGCGTACGGGCGTTTGTACGCGTGGCAGCCGAAGATGTGATGCGGAACTATGAGCAGCTTTATGCCGCCGTAGGAGAAGCCGTCAGCCGGCATGCCGCACACAACTACGACTCCAAATGCAAGATCCTGACACAACCCAGCTTCTATTCGTGGGACGCAGATGCGTATTACAATCCCGATGCGGAGACTTTCAAGATGCAGTGGGGAGAAGAAACGGGAAAGGAAACGGATGCAGCAACAGACTCAGAAGAGGCAGTTTCAGCTTCAGAAACAACAGCAGGAGCAGCAGCAAATTCAGAAGGAACAGCAACCTCAGGAGCATCAGCCTCCTCGGCAAGGGCGGCAGCTCCGGGATTTCTGACTCAGTTTCTCAACGACTTTGAGCACCGCAACCCCTTCCGTCGTGGTGAGCGAAACGACCTTGCGTTGAAGCTGGGTCGTGTGTCTCGCAGTAAAGGTTTTTCAAAAAAGGAGTTGGAAGAAGTTATCAGCCTCTTCATCCGCCGCTATGCTGCAACCGATTTCACAGCCGAAGACATCCGTCAACGCATAACCGCTGGTTATCAATTCATTGACTCTCTTCCGCAAAAAACGGAAATTCCCGGCGAGGGTTCAAATAGGGTTCATTTCCCTTATGCCCCCGCCGAGCCGCCCGATGCGGGCTCCGAAGAAGAAGATTTGTTGGAAAAAAACAACGAACTTCGTGCCCAGTCTCCCTACATTCCCGACAGCGCATACAGCGGTCTGCCCCAATTCCTGAAAGACTGTGTGCAATACGCTTCCGACCCGCGCGAACGCGACATCACGCTGCTTGGCAGCCTTAACTGTTGCAGCGCCCTCTTCCCCGGTGTCAGCTTCTTCTACAAGAACGCCCTCTACTCTTCCCACTTCTACCATGCCCTCGTGGCAAACGCAGCAGCTGGAAAGGGCGTCGTGGCATTCATCCTCAGCCTGCTCGATGCCACCCAGGAATATTACGACCGCCAGCGTCGCGATCAGAAGAAAGCCTTCGAGAAAGCCCAAATGGCATGGGAAGCCGAGGTGCATCAGGCACTGCGCGAACACCGTTCTCCCGACTCCGACAAGAAGCCCGAAGAACCCAAAGCCAAATACCTGAAGACCTCCTCCACCACCAGCAAGAGCCGTCTGCTGGAGCAGCTCGCCACCAACGGCGAACTCGGCTGCCACATGTCGTCCACCGAAATCAACACCCTCATCTCCTCGCTCGCACAGGACTACGGCAAGTATGAGGACATCCTCTGCAAGGCTGCCCACCACGAGGAAATCTCACAGTCGTACAAGATAGACGGCGACCCGATAGTCGTTCCCCGTCCCCACCTGGCACTCATCATGTCCGGCACACCGGAGCAGTTCCCCGGCTTCTTCCGCAGCCACGAAAACGGTCTGTACAGTCGTTTCCTCATCTACACCCGCCAGCTCAACCCCCATTGGGAGACGTGTGCCCCCGGCGAAGGACGCGTGGATCTGCGCGAGCACTTCCATACGCTGGGAAAGAAACTCTTCGAGATGCACAAGTTGCTGCTGGAATCCCCCACCCTCGTCACCTTCACCCCCGGACAATGGGAACGCCATACGCAACAGTTCGGCGTGTGGCTCAAGTCGGCCCTGGTGGAAGGAAAGGAGTTCCCCACCAGCATCGTCTTCCGTCATGGACTGCTTGCCATGCGCCTCGCATCCATCCTCACCATCTTCCGCAAGTGGGACGACTACCGCTATGCCAAGGAATACTGCTGCACCGATGCCGACTTCGACACCGCCATGCAGATTATAGCCACCGTCATTGAGCACAGCCTGCTGCTGGGCACTTCGCTGCCCGACACCGGACACCCGCCGGTAGCCATGCGTAAATTCCACCAGTTTGAAGACGTTCTCAAGAAATTACCGAGGATTTTTTCTTACATCGACTTCATCAATGCCGCCAAAGAACTCGGCATATCTGTGTCCACAGCCAAACGTTACCTGAGAAAGGCCGTTGAACAAGAACTCGTTGTGAAACAGAAAGATAAGTACCGAAAACGCAGAAAAAGGCAAGGTAAACAGGGGCTATAAGGAAATGAACCCTAAATGAACCCTCGCCCCGACAATTCGACGGGCGGGGGCTCTTTGGAAAAATGAGGACAAAAATGAACCTGATAAGAATATGCGAACGCATGAACAGCCGCCCGAAACAACGAATTCTAAAAGAAAGCATCTATGTATGACAAGGAATTAGCACTCGACAGCCTGTATAACATCCTATTTCTTCCTGTGAGACAGATAATTTCCCCTTGCGGGATAAATAATTTCATCCCGTAAGACGGTAAGTTTCGTCCTACGGGATGAAAAGTTTTGTCCTGCGAAACGGGAAGTTTCGTCCTGCGAAACGGAAAACATTCATTCTGCGAAACATGGGGTCATGGTGTTCCCAGCACCCCTATGATGAGCCGCACTTGTGCGGGCGTGTACCGTCGTGCGGTAGGCGCCATGCCCGTTTCCTGCAACTGCTGCTCCAGTCCGGGCGCGGTACGTATCCATTCGTTGAACTGCTTGACGGCTGTCTGCTGCTGCACACCGTCTATATACATGCTTGCCAATTCGCCCTTGCCGTAGCTGCGCACCACAAAGGCTTTCTCTACAATATCTTCATCGGGCTTTCCCATACAGAGTCTCCATTAGTGTAATTTTCATTCGGATTGGAGACATAAAGATAGTGATTTTCAGCGAGATAAGCAATCAAACCCGGAGAAATTCATCTCCGATACCACTTTCTTTTTTTCTTCTTGCGGGCTTGCTGCAATGCCGTCCCAAACAGGCAACAGGCACATTTCAGTTCTTTCGGGGAGAGTTTATCCAAATTGTCAAGAATACCGGGAATAGAAAAGTTCTCATCGAGAAATTCATAAGGATCGGCGGCCTCTTCCAAATCCCGCTTCATGAGGCAGGCACATACAGGAC
>OGPL01002901.1_pt1 | contig 11792 bp, 7 predicted proteins | sample 1552901 | NCBI WGS metagenome assembly OGPL01 (sample SAMEA2580244, study PRJEB22360) | human gut metagenome | biome: human gut; feature: human-associated habitat; material: faeces | place: Denmark | collected 2008/2010 | reverse complement strand
CGCTAAAGCTCAACTGAACCCCTGGTCTAACCAGGGGTTTTCTTTTTTCAAAAAAGAGATTCCCGAAAGAATCTCCTGATCACACTATTCCCTTTTAGCTGGTTTGATCCCTTTCTCATAACTGGAGAAATCTTCCTTTATCCATGCCAAAAACTCTTTACATTCCGCCTTGAATGCAGGGGAAGGTTTCAATGCCAGGGCGCATCGGAACTCTTCTCCCGCACGCCGGCTCAATGTCTCCGCTTTTTTTACATCTTCTTCCTGCTCCGCGCAGTAATACAGGGCAAACCCGAGCCGGTAATGCCATTCATAGTTTTCTCTATTCCGATCCATACGTTCTTCCAGAATTTCCAGCGCCTTTTCATACTGCTCCGTATTATTATAAGCCACGGCCAGCTCACCCATCAGGAGATCCGTCTGTTCTTCTTTAGGAAGAGAGGTAATGGCCTTTATGACTTTCTGCGGTTCATCATTTACGTACCATTCTGCAATCTGTTCCAGAAACGGCCGGTTCTTATCAAAATAAGCCTCCTCTTCCGGTGTATACTCCTCCTCTGCTTCACAGCAGATATACTCCATGACCATCTGGCAGAGATTTCCCGCCCTGTCGTAACCGAAGTATACGGGATAGCAGCCGTCTCCGAATCCGCTCTGTATCATGGGAAGCCGGTATGAAGTCCCCGGTATCGTGAAATTGATCCAGTCGCCCCCTTCTCTCTGGAACCGGGGCGCTGCTTCATAGCTCTTTGCAAATATATCTGCAAAGAAATCATAATATATATTTCCTTCCGGATTCTTTTCATACCAGTCACTTTCAAATTTGCAATAAGCGTCCCTTACTTTGACATCTGCCACAGTCGCCAGCCCTGCATCGACAGCGAATCCGATATAATCAAAATTTTCCCAATCAGACAAATCTTCTGTACCGGTCAGCGCCAATTCATAGTAAGCCGCTTCTTCCTCAGCGAAACGGATCCGTGTGGCAATGTAGCGGAAATTTCCTTCTTCCATTTCTGCCGCCAGTGTTTCCAGCATAAACGTTCCGACAGGAACTTTCTCCCTGTACGGCACAGTGTTTTTATCCAAATACACAAGAGGGTCGCATACAATGATCTTCCCTGTAGGGAAAGTTACGGTTCCCATGGAAAATAAAAACAGTTTCTTACCCTGAAACTCACTTTTTGCAAACAACTCTTCATAATCGACAGAAGGCGCCAGCATTCCTTCCTTCTTTAATTTTTCATATGCTTTTACCCATTTTTCTTCATCCAACATCCCTATCCCGCCTTTCCGATATCATCTTTATTATATGATTTAATTCTATCATTCTCTTTTCTCGAATGTCCACGCCCGCAAAAAAGAGCCTCCCGAAGGGGACCCTTTTCATCAAAAGTAAGAACTATCCCTTAAAATATTTCACGCCTGCTTCCAGCAAAGGCTGGAATTTATTGCCGTAAATATTTTTCGCGATATTCGCGCCGTTTCTTTCCGTATGCCCCATCTTTCCCAGAACTCTGCCGTCAGGACTGGTAATGCCCTCAATGGACCAATTTGACCCATTCAGGTTGTACCGGCTGTCATAAGTCGGGTGGCCTTCACTGTCTGTATAAAGTGTTGCTACCTGTCCATTGGCAATAAGCACTCTGATCTGTTCATCAGACGCAATAAAGCGGCCTTCCCCATGGCTTATGGGAATACTGTGCAGATCACCCGGCCGGCATAAAGACAGCCATGGAGATTTCGTGGAAACTACTTTTGTCGTTACATAATGGGACAAATGGCGTCCGATGGTATTGAATGTCAGCGTCGGCGCCTCTTCTGTCAGTGGCTTAAATTCACCGTACGGAACAAGCCCCAGTTTGATCAGAGCCTGGAATCCGTTGCAGATACCGAGAACTAATCCGTCTCTTATATGGAGAAGTTCTTCCATGGCCTCCATGAGTTTTGCATTGCGGAATACGGCCGCAATAAACTTGCCGCTTCCATCCGGTTCATCCCCCGCGGAAAAGCCGCCGGGAAACATGACGATCTGTGATCTGGAAATACGTCTTGCCATTTCTTCCACGGATTCTTTCAGTTCCGCCGCATCTCTGTTTCTCATGATGAAGATGTCTGTATCAGCGCCTGCCCGTTCAAAGGCTCTCGCACTGTCCACTTCGCAGTTGGTACCCGGCATCGTGGGAATAAATACTTTCGGTCTTGTGATGGCGGTTTTCACGGCAAAGCGGAATTTCGGTTCCGTTTCGGCAATGACCGGAATAGTTCCTGTAAGATTTTCCGCACGTCTTGGGAAAATAGGATCCAAAGTCTTCTCATACGCACGAAGAAGGTCTTTCAGAGAGATTTCCGTATCCGCTACTTTCATCACCTCTCCGCCGATGGTGCCGAGAATTCTCGTGTGCGGCTGCTTTGCGTACTCTTCTGCCAGTTCCTGCGCAGTTTCCACAATGATCGCCCCATAGAAGTTCCCGAAATACTTCGGCAGAGGCAAAGTCCCCGTCGTGAAGTCCACCCCCAGCTTATTGCCGAAAGCCATCTCCGCGGCAGTCACAGCGACACCGCCGTGTCCTACGGCTTTCATGGCCGCAATATTTCCTTTCTTCACTTCCTGGTACAGGAAATCGGCATGCAGCTTGAATACGTCAAGGTTCGGCATTCCCGTCTCATCCTTGGGCATCCCGAAAAGCATGAGGGTATTTCCTGCCTGTTTCAACTCCTGGCTGACCGCTTCAGAAGCCTTTCCGGGAGCAGCAGCAAAGGAAACAAGCGTCGGCGGTACATGGAGATCATTAAACGTACCGCTCATGGAATCTTTGCCCCCGATGGCGCCAAGACCGAGAGCCGCCTGCATATGGAATGCCCCAAGAAGAGCAGCAGCAGGTTTTCCCCAGCTTGTCCTGTCTGTCAGTTTTTCAAAATATTCCTGGAGCGTGAGGTATGCCCTGCGCCAATCCGCCCCCATCGCCACGAGGCGTGTCACGGAAAGAAGAACCGCATATACGGCGCCATGGAAAGGGCTCCATTCCGCCAGATCCGGATCAAAGCCGTGTGCCATGAAGCTTGCGCTGTCCGTCTGGCCCCGTCGTACAGGAAATTTAGCCGCCATTCCGTCAGCGGGCGTCTTCTGGTACCTGCCTCCAAAAGGCATAAGAACCGTCCCCGCTCCGACAGTAGAATCAAAACGTTCCACAAGTCCCTGCTGGGACGCATTATTCAGGTCACCCATGGCTTCTAACCACATCGCACGGATATCTTTGATTTCAGGACGGACAAAAAAGCCTTCTTCATCCGGTTGGGCAATATATACATCTTTTCTTTGGGACGCCCCGTTTGTATTAAGGAAGGCACGGGAAATATCGACGATCTTATCGCCCCGCCAGGTCATCACAAGACGCCCCGTATCATTCACATCGGCAATGACTGTCGCTTCCAGATTTTCTTCCGCCGCATAGGAAATAAAACGATCGGCGTCTTCTTTCCTGACAACCACCGCCATCCTTTCCTGCGATTCGGAAATCGCCAGTTCCGTACCGTCAAGGCCTTCATATTTCTTCGGCACGCTGTCCAAGTTGATGGAAAGACCGTCTGTCAGTTCCCCTGCCGCCACGGATACGCCGCCCGCGCCAAAGTCATTGCACCGCTTGATCAGACGGGTCACTTCGCCGCGGCGGAAAAGGCACTGGATTTTTCTCTCCGTCAGCGGATTGCCTTTCTGCACTTCCGCGCCGCAGGTTTCGATAGATTCCGTATTCAGTTCTTTGGATGAGCCTGTCGCGCCGCCCATACCGTCACGGCCTGTCCGTCCGCCCACGAGGATAACCACATCCCCCGCCTGCGGCCGTTCACGAATGACATGGCTTTCCGGAGCCGCTGCTATAACAGCGCCGATTTCCATGCGTTTTGCCATGAATCCAGGGTGATAATATTCTTTCACTTCCCCTGTGGCAAGGCCAATCTGATTTCCGTAAGAGCTATACCCTTTCGCCGCTTCCACAACGATTTTCTTCTGCGGTAATTTGCCCGTAAGTGTTTCGGAAAGCGGTGTGTGCGGATCCGCAGCGCCAGTGACACGCATCGCCTGGTATACATAAGAACGTCCGGACAGCGGGTCTCTGATGCAGCCGCCGAGACAGGTCGCCGCACCGCCGAAAGGTTCGATTTCCGTAGGATGGTTATGCGTTTCATTCTTAAAGAGAAGGAGCCAGTCTTCTTCTCCATCGACAGTGTCAATCGTCACTTTGATTGTACACGCATTGATTTCTTCGGAAGAGTCCAGATTTTCCAGGCGGCCTTCTTTGCGAAGCGCCTTCACGGCCACCGTCGCCATATCCATGAGTGTCACAGGACGGCCGACATTTTCACCGTACACTCGGAGACGGGCATCTGCGTACTCATTCCATGCCTCTTTGATCGGTTTGGTGAAAATGCCGTCTTCAATTCCTACTTCGGTAAGTTCCGTGGAAAACGTGGTATGACGGCAGTGATCGGACCAGTAAGTGTCAAGTACACGGATCTCAGTGACTGTTGGATCGCGCTTTTCTTCCGTCCTGAAATATTCACGAATCATAGCCAGATCATCATGGCTCATGGCAAGTCCCATGTCTTTAATCAGTCTGTCGATCCCGTCATCATCCAATTCACGGACACCCTCTACAACCCCTACAGGCTTCGGCTCTTCAACCGGCAGATCCAGGGTTTCCGCTTCTTCCAGAGATGCTTCTCTTGATTCCACAGGATTTACAAGAAATTTCAAAATTTTTTCCCGATCTCCGTCTGTAAAATCACCATGGAAAACATACACCAGAGCACACCGTACACGGGCACCGTCATGGCCTGTAACAATAGCAAGGCACTGTTCTGCCGAGTCCGCCCGCTGATCATACTGGCCGGGAAGGAATTCCACGGCAATCACCATATCCCCTTTCGGTAATTCCTCCTGCACGGAGTCTACCGGCGGTTCGGAGAAAACGGTCGCCACAGCCTTTTCATAATCGTCACCACTCAGATGATCCACATCATAACGGTGGTAAATGGCCGTTTCATGAATCCTTTCACCAAGAATTTCTTTCAGCTGGGCAGTCAGACTTTCTTCTCCCTGCCGGAAGTTTTCTTTCTTTCTCACGTAAAGCCGTCTAATGTCAGACAAAGCGCACACCTTCTCTTTCATATATTATCCAAATGACAGAACGGAAATAAATGGAACAAACCTGTTTATACACACTTATATTACCACAAAGCTTTCCCCGCCGTCCTCATGTTTCCCCGCATGCGCCTTTTATTTCCGCAGAGACATATTTCTCTTCTGTATCTAAAGGAAAAGATAGTTCTGTCCAACAAAAAAGCACCCGCCGGGGATGACGGACACCTTTGCATGTCTTATTGCGGGAAGCATTTCATCTCTACACGGAAATGAGATAATAAAGAACAGTATACAGGCGGCTTTACCCTTTCTTTCCATACCGATACCGCTTTACCGCCTCAGTGAAATTCATTCAAAAAACGCATTCCCTGTTTTTTTATACATGGAAAAACCAATCCCATCCATCCGTCATCCGGCAGGGAATCCCCCGGGACTCCATCAATTGAAAAAACTCTTTCAATTTTTCCTCGGCACTTTCATAATTGTAATACTTAAATCCCTCTCCCCAGATTATCATGCCTGTCTTCCTGCCGTTTTTTCGATACAGACGAATAAAGTACTTGGCGCCCCCACTCAGCGGGCGGCGGTACAGTAGTACTTTCCTTGCTTCCACCCGTTCTATATCGGACAGGGGACAAGAAGTTTCAAACACATTATGGATATACAGTATCTCATTTTCTATATGATAAGCGGTAAACGCTGTCCCCTGCCAGATATGGCGGAGCAGACGCCAGCCGTAAAAGGCAAGTACAAACAAAATGCCAAGAAAAAATACACTCTCTGCAAAGATGACAAATCCCACAAGCCACAAAAAAGGATCCATGATGTCCCTTTCCTTTCTCAAATCCGTTCTGATACCGGTATCCCATTCCGGCTACGTTCTTTTGCAGAAAATATATCCTCCGCTTGCGGGGCTGATTTCTTTTCCTGATCTGTTTATCCAAGAAAATCCCTGACCCCTGCTGCATAAAATGAAGTTTTCCCATATCCAATTTATACTATGTCTTGTTTTTCACATGTTCCCATGCTGTATGAAGAAAACTCCGCAAAAAGATCTTTTTCACCACCAAATACAGAATAAAGAACATGGCCGGAAGCGACAGGGATGAAGCAAACAGCCTGACTCCATAACCGCTATACAAATCGGGCATCCCTGCCGCAGAATCCACAATATATCGCAGCAAAGGGAAATACACTTCCACAAACCATTTCCACGCCGCAGGAAGGGCAAGCAGCAGAATCCCCGCCAGCAGGATCAATACAACAAGAACAAGTATCCTGATCTTCCATACTACTTCATCATAAATACGTGCTTTTTCTCCTTCTGTAAGCTCCTGCAATTCCGGCATGATCTGCTCCCACCGGCGAAATGTTTTTCCCCGCCCTGTTCCCAGATGAACCAGATTCCGCGACTGCCTGCGCCGCACCCACAGCCCCAGAAAGAGGCTCATTACACCCAGAAGAAAAGGCAGCCCCGCATAAAGCAGAAGATAACCGGGAGGAAATGATACCTCTACCGCAGACAGCACGGTCAGTCCTATCACCGGCAAGATGATGAGCGGTATCCCCATGAGCAGAAAAGGAAGCATGAAATAGTTAGAATACATCTGCCTCGTAAGACGCCACCCTTTCCCATACCCCATTGGCTCTGGGGACTGGATTCCACGGTCTTCCGCCATCTGCACACGAACGATATATTCCGTTCCAAAAAGGCCCTTCCCCGTTACACATTGGTATTTTGAACCGATATGATCAACAAACAGCCGCTGGCGCCACGCATCTGCCACATAGGGCCCGCTTTCCTTAAACCAGAAAAAATGCATATTTACATGACGGTAATGTCTGCCCCTCATCCTCCGCGTCTGATAATCACGGAGCGTAACAATTTTGCTTTCTTTCCCATGGATACAAAACGGATCCACCCAATGGAGAAGGATATCACGCATGCAGAAAACGGAAAGGAAAGCACACACGGCCATCAGCCACAATGACTCCATTCCAAACAGGAAGCGGCAGAAAAGTACAACCGGAACTGCCAGCAGTATACTGGCGAAAAACAGCTTCCTCCGATCATATTCCAAATCTGTAGAAAAAAATGACGTAACATACCGCGGAGCAACTTTACGGCCAAAATACGGTCTATGGCTGGCCAGGTTCAATACGCCCAGCAGACAGATGATGCCTCCCGCAGTACTTTCTCCCGTATCCATGGCAATGACAGTACCGCCTATTATAAAAGAGATGATGGAAAAGATCTTCCCGCCCGGCCCTTCGATGACATACCGGCAGGTAAGACAGAAAAAGCAAAAATACATAGTCAGCACAAGCCAGGATGTCATAGGCATACAATCTCTCAATGCAGCCATCATAAGACAGCCCCTTTCGTCCTATACTTTAATCCGTAATAACCGTCATAACTTCTATATCATATGATATGCGCCGGCCTCCGTCAAAGATGCAGGGAAATCCCCAAAGAAAGCAGGTATATACGAAGCGAATGGGAATGGAGAACCCCATAACACCACAGTCCGTAATCCGTCTTCTGCTTTTCTAAAACCGTACTTGTTCCAGTTATCATAAAAAACCGGCCCCTTTATGGAAGCCGATTCTTTGCATGTTCTTCAATTATCCGAGAAAACCTCTTGTATTCTGCGCTTCTACCACACGCTGGAGCGCAAGCATATACGCGGCAAGACGATAAGTGACTTTATATTTTTCTTTCAGTGCCAGTACATCTTCATAGCCCTGGCGCATTTTAATTTTCAACCGTTCATTGTATTCGTCTTCTGTCCAGTAGTAACCGGTGCGGTTCTGTACCCATTCAAAGTAAGAACCGACCACACCGCCTACATTGGACATGACATCAGGCAGCACTTCGATGCCTTTCTTTTCAAAACAGATATCCGCTTCTTCGGTGGTCGGGCCGTTAGCGCCTTCCAGTACCAGTTTAGCTTTCACCAGTTCCATTGTCTTTTCATTAAGCTGGTTTTCCATTGCCGCCATAAAGAGCACATCCACGTCCTGAGAGAAAAGGTCCATATCCGGAATGATGGTTGCCCCCGCTTCGGTATAGCCTTTCAGGGATCTTCCGTGGGAATTTGCGTATACATACATCGTTTCGATATCAAGACCATTCGGGTTGTACCAGGTACCGTTAATATCGCCGACACAGACCACTTTTACCCCCTGCCGGTGGATCAGGAGGGACCCGACAGAACCTACATTGCCGAATCCCTGGACGGCCATGGTGAGTCCGTCCATTTTTTTATGATTCTTTTCGCACCAGGTTTCCAGTGTAAAGAGAAGTCCTCGTCCGGTCGCTTCATTTCTGCCGAGAGAGCCGCCGGTCGCCAGCGGTTTGCCGGTAACGACCCCCGGTTCCCATTTACCCGAAAGGGCGGCGTATTCATCAGCAATCCATGCCATGATCTGACCGTTTGTGTTTACATCAGGCGCCGGCACATCTTTGTCAGGTCCGATAATCGGGAAAATTTTACGCACATAGCCGCGTGCCAGACGCTGGAGTTCGCGTTGGGACAGTTTATGGGGATCTACCTTGATACCGCCTTTAGCGCCGCCGTAAGGAATATTTCCAATCGCGTTCTTTATGGTCATCCATGCGGCAAGAGCTTTTACTTCATTCTCGTCAGAAGCGGGATGGAAGCGGATACCGCCTTTTGCCGCGCCGCGGGCCGTATTGTGCTGTACACGGTACCCCGAAAACACTTCCACATGGCCGTCATCCATGGTAATCGGAATGCTCACGGTCAGTTCCCTTTCCGGATAACGCACAAATTCATAGTCATTCTTTTTGTAACCTAAAACTTCGGCTGCCTTGTCCAAAACATGGAGCATATTTTCATAAGGATTGTAGTTTGCCATTTCATCACCTCAAAGATAAAAATAAAATGAACATCTTAGATAAATATACCACTTTGCTTTCAGGATTACACTTAAATCGTCACATTATACCTTATTTGTATAATATAAATGTTTATGATGACAGAAAGTCAATCAGATATTCCCCCATGGGTTTCATGAGCCGAGCCGAACCCGCCAGCGGGGAATGCCATCCTCCGTCTCTACCCGTTCCAGTCCTTCGAAAAAACAATGATCGCCCAAATCTTTCCCTGCCAGCTGGTTGTGCACTTTCATCAAAAGCTCCCCGCTCGTAAAACATCTTCCGTTATTTGCGGACAGCAGGGCTTCTATATCCGTCTGAAACAGGCCGTCTATCCGATTCTCCTCATCCAAATCAGATTCATCGACCACCTTTTCATTGGCAAGCAGTTCTTCTCTCCCTGAAAGGAACGCTTCATAGACAATATAGACTTTTCCCGCTTCCACAGCGGTTTCCTCCGGTTTCCAAATTTTACAGTTGTCTTCCATATAACTTTTCAAATCTTCAGAAAAAGTGTCTACTGATGTATATGTTTTTTCGTCAAAGGCCCAATAAATGTGATTCAGCATTTCCTCCCCCTTTTCGCGAAGGTTCCGAAGGAATGTGCCCGCTCCATCCTGTCCGCCTGCAGGCGTATGAGCCGGATCCCCGCCACTCCTCTTATCCGGTGTATCTTTAAGTGTGTACAGCTTTTCCCAGCCGGAGGTATCGGGAATGATATTCCGGTTCCTGTAATTTTGCAGCGCATACAGTACCTGCTCCCCAGTCTGCCTCTCTTTTCCATAAATGACGCTTCCACCTTCTTCCGCCTTGCTGATTTCCAGAGTAAACAGATTCCCCTCATCATGAGCGGTCTGCATGAAAAGGCTGCCCATGACGGGCGCAGGCGGCGTCAGGATCAGATACTGCACATCATCTTTTTGCAGAAGTTCCATTGTTTTTTTGATGTCTTCCGAGACAAACTGCACAGTCGTATTCACATCCGTTTCCAGGCGCCACCGTTGTGATAATTTCCCCGCTTCCCTTCTCAACAGCGGCTTCTTCAGAAAATAAACGACGGCAAGCGCCGGAATCACGATCGGCAAAACAAGGGGAAGCACATAAGGAAGGCTCATAACGGCCGCACCTTGCCGCTTTGCCATGGAATGCACGTTTTTATGAACCTCATTCACTTTATCCGCACTGTGGTTCAACACATCAAAAAACGCCGGATCTTCCAGCGAAAGGAAAAAAAGACAGCAAAGGGCGGCACCTGCCAGAAGCCCTGTTAAAACCAATAATTGGAAAGTAACGCGCCGGCATATCTCTTCTTTTTCCTGCTGCGTCAGGCACTCCATTTCCGGTATACCCCGGCTCCATTTTTCAGCCCGTTCTTCTTTTGTCATTCAGCACCTCTTTTTCATAAACAGGATAAACCATTTATTTTCATCGCTTTAAGTATACACTATCAGCAAAACAAAAACTCCCCCTGAGGAGAGTTATGAAATCAAATCATCCGATCAGACTGCGCGCTGCAATGACCGTAATCAGAAGCGGCAGGACAATTTGAAAATACGGTTTCAGCCAGCGGGGAATCTTCATGCCGTCGCCGGTATTCACTTCTTTCAGATAATGGTCGAATCCCCAGCCATATTTCGACACGCAGAAAAGGGCAAAAATCAGGGAACCGATGGGAAGCACAAGATTACTTACAATGAAATCTTCTGTATCAAGGATCCCTTTTGATCCCAAAATCTGTACATCAGACCACATATTAAATCCGAGAACACAGGGGATACTGCCGAAAAATACAAGCGGTAAAAGGATATAAACAGCCTTTTTGCGGTCCCATCCGAAGTTATCCATACAGTTGCCGATAAGTGCTTCAAATACAGCAGTCACCGTGGAAAAACTGGCAAAGGTCATAAAAACAAAGAACAATCCGCCCCAGATCTGCCCCATAGGCATATTGATAAAAATATTCGGAAGCGTAACGAAAATCAGGGACGGCCCCTGATCCGGTTCCATACCGTACGCAAAGCATGCCGGAAAAATAATAAGGCCCGCGAGAAGCGCTACGAAGGTATCAAGCGCCGTAATTCGTACCGCTTCTCCGCCAAGACTGTTCTTCTTATCCATGTAACTCGCAAATATTTCCATGGAACCCTGGCCGACAGACAAAGTGAAAAATGCCTGATTCATAGCACTAACGACTACTGAACCATCAATTTTTGAAAAATCAGGAACCAAATAGAACTTTAAGCCTTCCTTTGCTCCTGAAAGTGTCAGACCATGAATAGCAAGTACCATCATTAAAATCAAGAGTGATACCATCATGTACTTTGTTACACGCTCCAAACCGCCCTGCAGATTAAAGCTTAAAATTGCGAATGCAGCAACTACTGTAACCAGTAAGAATGTAACATTTACACCTGGATTAGTTATCATAGCCTCAAAACCAAAACTATCATTTTGTCCGGTTAAGAACTTAACGAAATAATAGATAATCCATCCAGTAACAACAGTATAAAATGCCATCAGTGCAATATTTCCAATCAGACATACAATGCCAAAGATTCCCCATTTATGGCCTGGTTTTTCCAGCTTTCGATACATAAAAACTGGACTTGCCTGCGATGCTCGTCCGACTGCAAACTCCATAACAATTGCCGGAAGACCTAATAAAACAAGGCACGCCAGATATACCAGCATAAAGCCTCCGCCTCCATTTTGTCCGCACATCCACGGAAACTTCCACACATTGCCACAGCC
>OGPL01002898.1_pt1 | contig 11809 bp, 6 predicted proteins | sample 1552901 | NCBI WGS metagenome assembly OGPL01 (sample SAMEA2580244, study PRJEB22360) | human gut metagenome | biome: human gut; feature: human-associated habitat; material: faeces | place: Denmark | collected 2008/2010 | reverse complement strand
CTAATAATGGTTTTAGGTGGATACTTTATAGTTAATCCAATAAGTGGTGCAACTACTGTTACTAGTTTTATAGGAATAATTTTATGTATATATGCAGTACTAGATATTATTGATTGCGTTATTATAAAAGTTAAAGTAAAAAATTTTAAAAAAGAGTTAGAAAAAATCGAAAATAACGTTGTAGATGAACAATAATAAATAAAAAAATTAAAAACCTCTTTTTCAAGAGGCTTAATAAAAGGTTTCATGTTAGAATCCCCAGCATGCGCCAATAATAGCAAGTAAAATAAATAGAACTAATATGAAAGCATACCCATATTCACCACGGCATTGATTCATCATTCTTCCCCCTTTCACTATTGATAATGAGCTATCATTTTACACTCTTAATTTATGAAGATTTTTTTTATATGACTATTACTTTTGCCTATTAGAATAATTTCACATTAATTTCACATTTGACCATCTTTTTTAAAAAAAGTTGTATTTAGTTATTAAAAATAGCTTTTATAAGTTGAATTTTTTTATAAAAAATGGTAAAATATAAACGTTAAAAATTTTTTAATTTCAAGAAAGGAAACAAAAAAGATGAAAATTTTTAAGAAACTATTGCCTGTTGTAATAGGACTTTCTTTAATTATTGTAATTGCCATAACAATTGTTATTGTTAATGCAACAAACAGTAAAACACCAAAATTAAGTAATGGTGAGGAAAGTTATTTACAATTTGGCAATTTACAATTTACAATTACTCAATTTAATTTTCGGCGCAAAGGTAATCCTTTTTCTGATTACTTGTGCAATTGAGTTAATTTATCGTAAGTGAATCCCTGAAAGTCATCCAATACATAATGACACAACGGAGCTATGTCTTCACGGGAATTGGTGGTTGCCAACCCTATAACGGTAGCTCCTGAAGCCATGCCGGCTTTCAGCCCGTTGAAAGAATCCTCGAATACATATGTGGTGTCGGGAGTTGTGCCGAAAACCTCCATACCCAACAGAAAACAATCCGGTGCAGGCTTGGAAGCCGTAAACATCTCGGCCGTAAGGATACGGTCGAAAAGAGTCTTTATTTCGGGATGAACCCGATAGACAGCTGCCATCTTCGCTTCGTTGGAGCTGGTCACTACGGCAGTCTTCACCCCATTCCGGTGTAGGTCGGCAATGAAGTCAAGCACTCCGGGAATAAAGTCGAATGACATTTCCTGTTCAAAGCGGTTCAGCCGTTCGGTAATTTCGGCTTGTTCCTTCGCCATACCCGGAAAAAAGGTATCATAAATATAGACCAGCGTCTGGCCCTTCACCCTGCCTTCAATATCATCCATACCCAAATACTGCTTTCCCATTTCATGCCAGAAGTGACTGTACTGTGTTTCCGTGTCTACCACCACGCCGTCAAAATCAAAAAGTACGGCGGTTGCTTTTGTTGTGTCCATAAACTTTCTTTTACCTAAATCTGTTAATACCAAAACATTATAGTGTACAAAGGTGGGAATAATCTGCGAATCAAACAAATATTTTATACCTTTGTGCTCCTTAATTGACTCATATCAAATGAACAACGCGCATATATTAGGAACCGAACGTATTGGCAAACTGCTTGTGCAGTACTCCATTCCGGCCATTATAGGCATGACGATTACTTCGTTGTACAACATCATCGACAGCATTTTCATCGGTCATGGCGTAGGTCCTATGGGCATTGCCGGACTTGCCATAACTTTCCCTCTGATGAATCTGGTCGTGGCTTTCTGTACGATGGTATCGGCAGGTGGCTCCACCATTTCGTCCATCCGGTTGGGACAGAAAGACCTGGACGGAGCAACGGAAGTATTGGGAAACACACTGATGTTCTGCCTGGTCAACGCATTCATATTCGGCAGTGTTTCATTCATCTTTCTGGATGACATCCTGCGCTTCTTCGGTGCCAGCAATGATACGTTGCCATATGCCCGCGACTTTATGCAGGTGATATTACTGGGTACCCCCGTCACTTATACCATGATTGGCCTAAACAATATCATGCGTGCCACGGGATATCCCAAGAAAGCGATGCTCACGTCTATGGTAACGGTAGTCTGCAACATAATCCTCGCTCCCATTTTCATCTTCCAATTTGACTGGGGAATACGGGGAGCTGCAACGGCAACGGTCATCTCGCAGTTCATCGGCATGGTGTGGGTAGTGAGCCATTTCCTGCAAAAGACAAGTGTGGTACGTCTGCAACGGGGGTTCTGGAAGATGAAGAAACGTATCATCAGTAGTATATTATCCATCGGTATGTCACCGTTCCTGATGAACGTCACGGCATGTGTCATTGTGATTATCGTAAACAACAGCCTCCAACAGTACGGAGGCGATATGGCCATCGGGGCATATGGCATTATCAACCGACTGCTGGTACTCTATGTAATGATTGTATTGGGGCTGACGATGGGAATGCAACCGATTGTAGGCTATAACTTCGGTGCGCAAAAGCACGACCGTGTGAAGGCTACCCTGCGCCTGACCATCATTGCCGGAGTATGTATCACCAGTACCGGCTTCCTTATCTGCGAATTGTTCCCCCATGCCATATCTGCCATCTTTACCAGTGATGAAGAGTTGATAGATATTGCTTCCAGAGGCGTACGCATTGCCGTAGCCATATTCCCGCTGGTAGGCGCACAGATTGTCATTGGCAATTTCTTCCAAAGCATCGGGAAAGCGAAAATCAGCATCTTCTTATCGCTGACACGCCAATTACTGTATCTGTTGCCGGGACTACTGATATTCCCGCATTACTTTGGGCTGGACGGCATCTGGATATGTATGCCGGTATCGGACTTCTTTGCTTTTGTAACGGCAGCGGTGGCATTGTGGATATATGTAAAAAGATTACCCACAGGAATTACCGAAAAAGCGAGGTGAAAGTGATTTATTCTACTGCAAATATTGCATTTTATGTTATAACAAACAAATTGTTCGAAAATATATCATTCATTCAGCCCAAACACATCATCTATTCGCCCCAAACAGATGGTCTGTCTACCCCAAACGCATGATGTATGTTGCGGCAACTTTATTCGCTCTTGATGCTCTTTACCGGATTTTCATTGGCAATGCACCATGCCTTCAATACCACGGTAGCAACGATAAACAACAGCAACAGACAACCTACAAGAATATATCCGCCTATAGGGAATGGCACAACATCAGAGAACTGGCTCGCCCAAAGCTTTCCGGCCCGGCATGCTCCCCCAATACCTATGGCGACAGACGGAATGGCCAGCCAAAGCACATCTCTTGACAATAACAGCAAAATACTTTCCGTCTCCGCTCCATTCACTTTACGAATGGCAATCTCTTTTGAACGCAGGCGGATTTCATCATTCACATAGCCTATCAGTCCCATCAGAATGATAAAGAGTATGGTCAATGAAACCAGCAGGGTGACATCACGAAATACCCGTACAGACTCGGCATAACTGCGCATTTCCTGCTCCACCGAACGGAATACGAGGCTTTTCTGAGGATAAATCCGATGCATCTCTTCATTGAGGCGGGCGAGATTTTCATCCAATGGCTCTTTGAGGCGAACATGCAGGGTGGCAGCTGTCTTCCCCGTCCATTCCACCATCACCGGCAAATTATCGTTGGGCATATCGGCAAAACTGAAACTGTCTAACAGCCCGACAACAGTGCCATAATCATTCACCCGCTTGCCTATGGGGCTGTCTGTCCAATTCATCTTCTCACAAAAGACACTGTTGACAAGCAACTGACCTTCTCCCGTCAAGTTATGCCCCTCTTTCAGTCTCAGACCAATGAAAGGAAGAAAATCACTGTCGAACCAAGTATTACGAGGATAGAAAAGCTCGTTACCCTGATTGTCAAGAATTGGCTGGTTAGAACCGAACCACAATATAGGGCGTTCTGCCGAAGCAACCCCTTCCACATAAGGCAAACTGCCGACAAGACTACGCAGGCTATTGCCATCCACTTCCCGCTGGGTGGTATATACCACACGTTCAAGACGCCAACCACGGTCACGCGTCGTTACATAACTGTACTGTGAAACGACCATCAGCATCATCCCCAGAATGAATGCCGCTCCGATGAACTGAACAAAAAGCAGTACCCGTTTCCAGCCACGACGCCCGGAAGTGTAGCGGCGGAACACTTGTGTCACCGGAATACGAGCGAAAAGCATGGCAGGCAGGCAACCACCTAAAATAAACAGTAACAGTATCACCGACAATGGTGCCCAAAGATTCTGCCAGTCAAAAAGAGCACTGAGAGGTACAGCTGCCAATTCTTCCATTTTTTCGTGGAAAATATACACCAGCAGTCCAATGAGCAGCAAGGCAAGCCCTACTACTATAGCAGTCTCTACCATGAACATGGAAAAGATGCTACTTCCCGAAGCACCGCTGCATTTGTGTACACCGATGGCCTTGGCACGCTGTGTCAGCGAAGCCACGGAAACGAGTACATAATTCAATGCGGTCGTAAAAAGCAGCACGATACCCAGGAAGAACATAATCCAAATCATCTTCCGTACTTGAGGAGTCTCGACATGCAGATTATGGATAGGGACAATACGTACGCTCAATTCTAAACCACTTTCCGGTGGAATATGACGGGCAATAGCTATGGACATACGCTCATTCAGCCAATCAGCATCCTGCGGGCTGCGCAGCCTGAGATAACCGTCGTAGTTTCCGCCGCTTTGCCAACCTAGGTTCCACTTCAGATGCCGCCCTATAGTAGGAAAGGAAATGATTGCCTCTGGACGCCTCTCCAAAGAAGTGTTCAACGGAATATCGGCAAAGATACCCTTCACGAGCAGTGTAGTCTGATATCCCCAAAAATCATAACGCAGTGTTTTCCCTATCGGATTTTCGTCACCGAAGGCCTCCTTTGCTGACTTGGCAGAAAGGAATACGACATCCGGACCCGCCAAATCCTGTGGATTGCCTTCTATCATCTCCAAACCGAGTACAGAAAAATAAAGTGTATCTGCCATCACCGTGGACATATCTAATTGGCGCTCACCCAACTGGAAACTATTATCAAAAAGAGAACAGCTCACTGTGCTACTTTCCACTTGTTCCGGAAACTCTTCGGCAATGGCAGCCGGAATCGGAATGATGGTAAAGCGACTTTCGTTACCTTCCAACACTCCATTTTTCAACCAACCCGTCTTCACAATATAAAGGTTATCCGAATCATGATAAAAGTTATCAAAACTCAACTCGAATGCAATCCGTGCAAATAGAAATACAGACATCAGCAGTCCCAATGCCAAAGATACAATCTTAATGGCATTGGAACCTTGCTTGTGCAACAAGCTTTGTAATGTATAATAAATGTGCCGCCTCATAATTTCCTGAAGTTATTCTTTATTCACTCTTGATACTGTCTACCGGATTCTCATTGGCAATCCGCCATGCCTTGAATACTACACAACCGATGATGAGCAATAGTACAATGCATGCAATAAGCAAGAATCCGCAGATACCAAAATCCACTCCCTCCACAAACTGCTCTATCCAGACACCGCCTATATACCAGGCTCCCAGCCCTCCAAGAAAAACGGCCGGCAAGGATATCCAGAATATATCCTTCGAGAAAAGCCGGAGAATGGATGACGCTTCCGCACCATTCACTTTACGGATGGCAATTTCCTTGCTGCGGCGTTGTATCTCGTCATTGATGTAGCCAATCAACCCCATTAACGTAACAAAAAGGATGGTTATGGCAGCCAGTAAAGCTGCATTACGGAAATCCGTGACGGTACTGTTCTGGTCGTCAATGACCTTTTGGAACGAGGAAAATACAATGTCACGGGTGGGAAACAGCTTTTCCATGTCTTCGTTCAAACGCTTGAGGTTATCGTCAAAAGGCTCTTTCAGACGTAATTGGATGTTTCCGGAAAATCGGTCAAGATAAGTTGCATACATAGGTTGCACCGCCACATAAGCGGCATTGGATGTAGCAAAGTCTTTCAGTACACCTACAATATTGCCCGCTATGCGATCGCCGTTGCGCACTTGCCTGCCTATCGGTTTATCTTCCCAATGCATCATTTTCAAAAATGTTTCATTGACCAATATCTGCCCAGGGGCATCCATATTCTTGCCTTCCGCAAATTCCAACTTCATAAACGGGGCATAGTCCTTGCCAAATTCCACCCAACGCATGCTCATCCACTGCCCGTTATCAGTCGTAACCCCTTCTCCGCTCAATCCGTCTGTAAGAAGATTACCGCTACAAGCTCCATCTTCCACATAAGGCAAAGAAAGCATCACACTACGATTTGCATCGCTTTCCGCATCCGAGTCAAAGGATACGCCCGAAGCATAAGCCACCCGGTGGTAATCGAATCCACGTTCTTTATTGGTGATGTAATGGCTCTGCATAAGCACCAGCCCCAACAAGCCGAAAATAAAAGAGGTACCGGCAAACTGCACAAACAAGAGCGGACGTTTCCAGCCTTTCTTGCCTTCGGTGTACCGGCGGAAAACCTGCGTCACCGGAATGCGGGCAAAAAGCTGCCCGGGCAACATGCCGCCTATCATAAACAAAATGACTATCACTGAAAGCGGTGCCCAAATGTTTTCCCAAGAGAAAAGACCGGCAAGACTAACGTCGAGCATGTCCTCCAACGGCTCACGGAAATTAAATAGAAGCAGCGCTACGAGCAGCAAGGAAGAAAGCATGATGACTCCGGTCTCCCATAAGAACATACCGAAAATAGTTCCCGTATTTGCCCCACTACATTTATGTACGCCTATAGCTTTGGCACGACGGTTCATGGCTGAGATGGAAATAAGCACATAATTCATCGCCACAATAAAAAGTATGGCGGTTCCCAGCGTCAACAGAATCCATACCATACGCATGGTACTGATACCAAATTCCATACGGTAGTCCTTTATCGGAACCAGACTGATAAACACATCATCGCTCTTGCGCACCTGCTCGGCAAGTTTCTCTATTCGGGTGTTCACATCGTCCAATTGCACCCCCGGGCGCAGACGGACAAAGGACATATAGCTGTCTCCACCTCCCCACCCCCAGTATCCCCAATGATGCTTGAAGGAGGTAGCCAGAGACATCACGACACCACTTCCATAGAAACTGGAGTTTTCGGGAAAATCTTCAAAAATGCCCTTCACGGTCATTGGCATCTGTTTGTTATAGACCACCGTCTGCCCGATGGGATTCTTATCGGCAAACATGCTGCCGGCCAGCTCCCTGCTGATGAAGACCACCTCCGGATTATTCAGCTCGCGAGGGTCTCCACTGACAACATCAATGCCCATAGTGGCAAAGAAACAAGAATCGGCCGTCATGGCATTGGTCTGGAAACGGCGTTCATTGGCAAACCAAGCCGAATTGCTCCACCATTGCTGGGTGACGGTAACACTCTCCACCTCGTCAGGCAGGTTTTCGGCAATGGTACCAGCCACCGGTCCAAGAGTTATATGCGAAGGATGATACTCGTTGTTGTAATACCATACTGTTTTGACAAGACACAAACGTTCATGGTCCTTGTAGCAGGTATCATAATTGAGCTCGAATGCCTGACGGGAAAAAATGAGGATACTGACTGCCAACCCCAGTCCCAAGGAAATAATCTTGATGAGGTTGGAGCCTTTTCCTCGTATCAGTGTCTGAAGAGTGTAATATAGTTGTCTCATGGAAGTTGTTTTAAAAGTCTGTTACAAATCCTGCGCTGCCACACTTGCCACCACACTACCGTCGAAAAGATGTATCGTGCGGTGTGCAAACGAGGCGTCGTGCTGGCTGTGGGTCACCATAATAATCGTAGTACCCTCTTTATTCAGTTCTGTCAACAGATTCATCACCTCAGCTCCGTTCTTGGAGTCCAAGTTACCGGTAGGCTCATCGGCGAGTATCAGCTTGGGATTGGTTACGACCGCACGGGCTATCGCCACACGCTGCTGCTGACCGCCGGAAAGCTGTTGCGGGAAGTGTTTGGCACGGTGGCTGATGTTCATCCGCTTCAGAATATCCTCTACCATGCGTTTGCGCTCACTTGCCTTCACGCCGAGGTACGTAAGGGGAAGTTCCACATTCTCGTAGACGTTCAGTTCGTCTATCAGGTTGAAGCTCTGGAACACGAATCCCAGTTTCCCCTTACGTACGCGTGTACGTTCCTTTTCTTTCAAGTCCGCCACTTCCTGGCCGAGTAGCTTGTAACTGCCCTCAGTAGGATTGTCCAGCAGTCCCAGAATATTCAGCAAGGTGGATTTGCCGCAACCGGACGGCCCCATAATGGCTACAAACTCTCCCTCCTTTACATCGAGGTTTACGTGATTCAATGCTACCGTCTCTACTTCCGAAGTACGGAATACTTTGCTGATGTTGTTAATCTCAATCATGATATTTAATGTTTTAATATTGTTTTATTCGCTCTTAATACTATTCACCGGATTCTCGTTCGCTATCCGCCAGGACTTCCAAAGTACGCAGGCTACGATAATCACCAAATTGGCCATCACTACCAGTACGTATACTGCCCAACTGATGTGAATACGCTCCGCAAACTGTTCCATCCACATTCCGTTGACATACCATGCCAATACCGTACCGATGACAACTGCCGGAGCCGCCACCACAAGTATATCCCTCGACAGCATTTCCAAGATACCGGAAGCCTCTGCCCCGTTCACTTTACGGATGGCAATCTCCTTACTGCGGCGGCGCACCTCGTCGGTGGTATACCCAATCAGCCCCATCAGCATAATGAAGAACATGGTCACTGCCGCCATCAAAGTGGCATTGCGGAATACACGGACAGAATTATAGCTGTTCTCTATCCTTTTCTCATAACCGGTAAAGTCAATGGTCTGGTCATGGAAAGCCTCGGCTACATCGTGGTTCAACTTCTGCAGATTTTCGGTAAAGGGTTCTTTCAAACGAACATGTACCGTTCCATAAAAATTCTTGTTCCCACGGGCTATGAAAGGCATCTTCTCGGTTCTGAAACTCTCTATCTGGAAATCCTTCAACTGCCCTACGACCTTGAATGTATTCCCTTCGGTATATACCGTACGGCCTACGACGTCGTCTCCCCAACGCATCATCTCGGCAAAGGTCTCGTTCACCACGACTTCCTCTTTATCGCGCGCCATACGTCCCGTCTTCATAGTCATGCCCATCAAAGCAGGAAAATCCTCGCGCATGAAATAAGAAGAACGGCAAGAGAAAAGTGCCTGCCCGCTCTCACTATGAATCATCGAACCGCTATATCCGCTAATGGGTGTGCTGTTGGCGCTGGACACCGCTTCCACGTAGGGCAATCCCTTGAAGAACTGATAAGCCGCGTCACGCGTCGCTTCATTATCCCAGTAGGCATTACCTATGGCTATCTGCTTGGGATTATACCCCATATCCTTTTTCAGTACATACTGATATTGCGACATCACCACACACATCAATCCACTGATGAATGCCACGCCTGCAAACTGCACAAACAGCAACGGACGCTTCCAGCCCTTTTTCCCCTCGGTATAGCGGCGGAACACCTGCGATACGGGAATACGCGCAAAGAGCCGGCCCGGCAACACGCCTCCCACTATAAACAGCAGAAGCACTACCGACAACGGTACCCAGATACGCTCCGGAGCCAACAAGGTGGAGAGCTTTACAACGACCGTGTCTTCCACAAAATCGCGGAAGTTGAGCATTATCAACGCCATCAGCAGCAATGCTGCCGCAATGATGATACCTGTTTCCAGCAAAAACATGCTGAAAACCGTGCCACCGCTCGCACCGCTGCATTTATGTACGCCTACCGACTTGGCGCGGTAGCTCAAAGAGGAAATGGAAATCAGCACATAGTTCAACGCCGCAATGAAAAGAATGGCAAAACCAAGAATGCTCATAATGACACGCATCCGCTGCACATCATCATAATTGCGGTATGTATCACGGATGGGCTGCACAAAAGCCGTGTAACCGTACTCTTTCTTATCTTCTGCCGGGCGATATTTGTCTATCATGGCATCAATACGCGCATTGACAACAGATTTGTCGGCACCGGGACGAAAACGGATAAACTCTACCCAACTGTCTCCCCCGCTCCACGAGTAGTTATTCCAGTTGCGGCTCCACAAGGTAGGCATCGAGATAACCGCTTCCGGATTGATTGTGGCGTTCTCAGGCAAATTGGCATAGATTCCCTTCACCGTCAGGTCAAACTGATGGTCATAATTAAGCGTTTTCCCTATGGGATTCTCCTCACCGAACACTTTCCTTGCAAAGCGTTCACTCAAGAAAATAATATCCTTCTGCACCAAGTCCTTTTCGGGATTCCCGTTCAGGACGTCGATGCCCATAGTACGAAAGAACAGCGAATCGGCTGCAATCTTCCTGTCATCAAGACGCACGCTTCCATTGTAAAGAGGAGCAGATACCATAGACGTGCTCAAACTTACTGCCGACTCCACCTCTTTGGGGAAATTCTCCAAAATAGCTCCTGCCACGGGACCGCAATTCCACTCCTGAGGCTCAAACTTCTCTCCTTTCACCGAGAATATCGACCATACCTGATACAAGTTATCATAATCCTTGAAGCAAGTGTCAAAACTCTGTTCATATGCCACGCGGGAGAAAAGCAGAATACTCATCGTCAATCCCAATCCCAAAGAAATGACCTTGATGATATTCGAACCACGTCCCCGCAGCAAAGTCTGAATTACATAATAGATTTGTTTCATTCCGTTTATCGTTTATTAGATATATTTTCTTGCTTTCTATATTGCAGAAAGCGTGCCAAAGAATGCACAAACCTGATTATCAGCATACATCTCATAATTAAAGAAGAAAAAAGTGTCTAATTTTTAGACACTCCCGTCTAAAAATTAGACAGAGGCCGAATCTCTGTTCAGCCTCATAGAACAAAAAAAAGGGAAATTAGAAAAGAATCCATAAGAATGAAAACTTTACCTTTGCCCACAGTTTTCTAAAGATAGAGTATAAACGTAAAATGAAGCACCTGCACATGAAATTCCCCAAACTCTTATATCCTTCATTCCTATGCCTGCTTATAGCCGGCTGCGACATGATAGATTATCACCCTTACGATGTACACATCAGCGGTGAAACCGATGTCAATGCCCACAACATTGCCCAAATAGAGCAGAACTGCCAGAACAAGACAACAATCCGGTTCGTAACAATGGGTGATTCCCAGCGCTGGTATGACGAGACCGACGACTTTGTAAGCCACCTCAACAAGCGGGACGACATAGATTTCGTCATTCATGGCGGAGACGTCAGTGACTTCGGTGTAACAGACGAGTTCCTTTGGCAACGGGACATTATGAACAAACTCAAGATACCCTATGTGGTACTTCTCGGCAATCACGACTGCCTGGGCACGGGCGAAGAGACTTATCGTGCAATATTCGGAGACCCCAATTTCTCCTTCATTGCAGGACGGGTAAAGTTTGTCTGCCTGAATACCAACGCCATCGAATTCGACTACTCCCGCCCCATTCCCGACTTCGAGTTTCTTGCCGCACAGATACGCGACCATGAAGAGGAATTCGATAAAACCGTTGTGTCCATGCATATACGCCCGTTCTGCAACGAGTTCAACAATAATGTGGCACACGTATTCCAGCGTTACATCAAGGAATTTCCCGGACTGCAGTTCTGTACATCCGCACACGAACACCATCGCTTCGAGAAAGACCTCTTTGAAGATGGGATAATGTATTACATGAGCGACTGCATGAAGAACCGCAATTACTATATATTCACCATAACCCCCGACGGATATGAACGC
>OGPL01002882.1_pt1 | contig 11872 bp, 7 predicted proteins | sample 1552901 | NCBI WGS metagenome assembly OGPL01 (sample SAMEA2580244, study PRJEB22360) | human gut metagenome | biome: human gut; feature: human-associated habitat; material: faeces | place: Denmark | collected 2008/2010 | reverse complement strand
TTATCGTTTTTGATGTGAGAGCAGATGTTGTAAATGTAGTTGGTATTTTTCATCAGTTAGAGAATTATCAAAGTAAATTATAAAAAATGTGTTGTATTCATCCTACAAATTAAATTTAGTATAATAGAAATACTGCAAAGTAAAATTTGGTAATGGAAGATATTGCAACTAATAAAAATGACAGGTCTGTTAGTTCCGTATAAATAAAATTCAATTGGAAATACTATTTGAAGAAGTAGAATATATAGATGAGGTGAGCACATATGGAACAGGAAACACAGGAGCAAACTAATAAGTTTAATAATAAAATCTATTATATTCTTCCAGAGTTTTCAGGTAAGAATGTTCCTATTATAGAAGTTGCTAAACTAATGGGAAAAGACCAGCAGTTTATTCGGCAGGGAATAATAAGGGGGATTTTGCCGATTGGAGTTGCATTTAAGAAAACAATCCCAAATGGTAGTTATGAAGGGAAAGAATCATCTCAATACGATTTTTATGTTAGCCCAAAATTATTATGGGAATATACTGGAATAATTTATAAAGAATAATATAAAAGTAATACAGGAGAGGTTATTGTGTGCCACCACCAAAAGTTAGGTTTCAAATCTAACGATTGGTGGCTGTTTTTTGCTAAATATAACTACAGAGTATATACCGCAATTATCTTTCTATTAACTCCTTGCACTTCCCCTTCATCTACGGTATAATCGTAAAGTCCGTGTGCAACCAATCGCATGCGGAGATAAGAACGAATATATTGTGTCATGGATAGAGTGAAGGAGCAGGAAATGAAGAAGAAAATATGGGCGGCAGCTTTGATTTGTATTGTCGTACTGGGAATGCTGGATGGATGCGGACCAAAGGAGAAAGATACAGACAAGGAAGCAGCAGGAAATACAGAAACAGAAGCAGTGGAAGGAATCCATGCCACAGAGACGGAGACAGAGGCACAGGGAAATCTTAAGGAAGATACCTGGTATGTTTTATCCGGTATGTATCAGCACAAAATGGAAACCGAAGAGAATACCGCTGTGATAAAAAATGTCAATGTATACAATATGGCAGGAACCATGGATGGTGAGACCTTTGCGCAGGCATCTGATTTTACCAATCATTTAAATCAGGCGGAGTATGAGATAAGCTGGAATCGTACTGAGGCAGACGAAGAAGGAAATACAGTTTATACGGTTACTTTATCTGCAAAGATTCCGTGGAATGGCATACAGACGGATGCAGAAGCTTATATCGAATATGAAGACATCAGCCTCGTGGATGCAACTACCGGAATGGTGCTGCCGCAGCATGTAGCTGCAACAGACAGTTCCATGGCTATGATGGCAGAAGTGGCTTGTGCCGGCACAACATATCAGGTGGCAGCTACAGAAGATACAGAGACAACGTTTGGTGACTGGACGGTAGAGGATGGCAGTGAGTATCCGATGGTGACTTACTATGAAATAAAAGAGACTTATAAAGTAACAGCACCGGCAGAATATAAGGGACTGCTGTTCGTATTACAGACACAGCGTACCGCAGAAGAATATGAAAATGGAATTGTAAAGGGTCTTGGAACAGATGAAGCACATACATTTGATGGCACAATCAATGATGGAAGTGTGGCAATTGAGTTAGACCGGGATTATGAGTATATCAATGCAGAATAGAAACTGAGCAAAGTGGGCAAAGCTTACTTTGTATCAGCATGAAACAGAATCGTCGAAAGGTGGTTCTGTTTTTCCACGTCTAAAGGAGCATACAATGGATTATAGCAGATTAGAAAAAGGAATTATGGATTTCATACAGGAAGAGCAGGTAAAACTTGGATACCGGAAAGAAAAAATCCGGTTATATTATCCTTTGAGTTCATTAAAGCATTTTCTGGGAGAAGAAGTGAGCGGAAAATCAACGGAAGAATTGGAAAAAGAATTTTATGAAGCAGCAGGAATACGGCTTGGCAGAGTAGAAATTAGCAGAAACAAGGACCGCTTTTGTTTTGTAGTGCCGGAAGAAGGTGCAGAATATGTGCATGAAAAAAGAAGTGGAAATTCTTTTATTAAAAAGCTTGTGGCTCTGCTGCAGACACATCCTTGCACCATAGAGGACATCCATAAGCTGTTCTTAGAAACCGGCGAGAAGATACATTTTGAGAAAATTGAGACAGAGGATTTTGACTATCTCATTTATTTTGAAAGCGGAGAGGATTCCTATTATTATTGCTTTAAGGACGAAGGCTGCCATATCATCTATCATCGTTTTATGCCGGAGGATTACCGGGATTTGTTTTCTGATAGTGTAGAGTAAGAACTATTTTATGATAAAAGAAAAGAGGAAGAGAAGTTGCAAAAGAAAATAAACAGAGGAATCGCTGTATACAATCATTTTGGGGAAAATATCGTTACGAATCCTAAGCTTGTCCTAGCCATTCGAAGGGAAAAATGGTAAAATAGAACTAATGATGTAAGTTAAGAAAAGAAGAAAATTCACAGAAATAAAAGATAGTAAGAGGAAGAAGAATGGCAGCAAAGTTTTATGCAGTCCGAAAAGGAAAGAAACCGGGTATTTATATGAGCTGGGATATATGTAAGCAGCAGACCGATGGTTTTCCGGGAGCAGAGTTTAAAAGCTTTCCAACAAGGGAAGCGGCAGAAGAATATATCGGTCAGAAGCAGCAGACAGTAGAAAAAGAGCCGGAAAATTATGCCTTTGTGGATGGTTCCTATAATATTGCAACTAAGGTATACGGATATGGCGGTTTTCTGATGGCAGATGGGAAAAAAGAAGTACTGCAGGGTTCAGGCTCGGAAGAAGAAATGGTTTCCATGCGTAATGTGGCAGGGGAGAAGTATTGGGAAGTATGGCTGCCATTGAGAAGGCGGTGGAGCTTGGACTGGCAGAGCTTACGATATATTATGACTATATGGGCATTGAAATGTGGGCAACAGGAGCATGGAAACGGAATAAGACAGGAACCATTGCTTATTATGACTATATTCAGAGCATAAAGGATAAAATTATGCTTCATTTTGTAAAAGTAAAAGGGCACTCAGGGGTAGAAGGAAATGAAGAAGCAGACCGGCTGGCAAAAGAGGCAGTCGGAATTGAAATATAGTATCTGCAGATGGGTGGATACGGGGATAAAAAGGAGGAAAGAAATGGTTTCATTAAAGGACGTGGCGAAGCGTTGCGGTGTCTCAACGGCAACAGTAAGTAAAGCGTTGAATGGACATAGTGATATAGGGGAGAAGACCAGGATACGGATTAAAGAAGCAGCACAGGAGATGGGATATTTTCCGAATGCGGCAGCAAGGGCATTAAAGACGAACCGTTCTTATAACTTAGGAGTACTTTTTAAAGAGGAGGCCGGAAGAGGGCTTACCCATGAATATTTCTCTGGCATCTTAAATGGATTTAAAGAAAAGGCGGAAGAATTAGGCTATGATATCACTTTTATTAATAATGAGCATGTGAATCATAAGATGTCATATCTTGAACACTGCAAATACCGGAATTTTGACGGAGTTGGAATTGTGTGTGCCAGGTTTGAGGAACCGGAGGTACAGGAACTTTTGCAGAGTAATATTCCGATTGTTACTGTAGATTATGTATATCACAACTGCACGGTTGTTTCTTCTAATAATGTAAAAGGGATGAATGAACTGGTACGTTATATTTATTCCAAGGGACACCGGAAAATTGCATACATTTATGGGGAAAAACATTCGGCTGTTACCAGAGACCGTCTGACCAGCTTTTTCCAGACAATGGAGAGCTTTAATCTGAATGTTCCGGATGACTACTTAAAGGAAGGAGAATATTTAGATACCAGGCTTGTGGCAAAGGCAACCAGGGAACTTTTAAATCTGCCTGACCCGCCGACCTGTATTCTCTACCCGGATGATACAGCATTAATTGGTGGGATTAATGTAATTGATGAAATGGGACTTAAAGTACCGGATGATATTTCTATTGCAGGTTTTGATGGAACGAAAGTATCCCAGCTGATGAGCCCAAAGATTACAACCATACGGCAGAATACCAGAAAGATTGGAGAAGAGGCCGTAAAACGTCTGGTACAGAGAATCGAGCAGCCTAAGACAACGCTGGTGGAGCGGGTGATTATCAATGGAGAACTTTTGATAGGAGAATCAGTAGGAGGAATCTGATATGGCGCTGCAATTTGTGCTGGGCAGTGCTGGAAGCGGAAAGTCAGGCTATGTATTCCGCAAAACAGTCAAAGAAGCTCAGAAGAATTTAAAGAAAAATTATTATGTAGTAGTACCGGAACAGTTCACGATGCAGACGCAGCGTGAACTTGTTCGGTTACAGGAAAAAAACAGTATTATGAATATAGATGTGGTCAGCTTCCAGCGACTGGCATATCGTATTTTCGATGAATTAGGAAAGACGAATATGGCAGTTTTAGAAGAGACCGGGAAAAACCTTGTATTGCGTAAGGTTGCCGAAGAGCGGATGGATGATTTATGCGTCATGCAGGGAAATATGAAAAAGATGGGATATATCAGTGAAGTGAAGTCCCTGATATCAGAGCTGACACAGTATAATATCGATCCGGATACTTTGGAAACATTTATTGAAGAGCAGAATATGCCACCGGCATTTTCCTATAAACTGCAGGATATCCTGACCATGTACCGGGGCTTTCGAAGTGCAATTTCCGGGATGTATATTACTGCTGAAGAAGTTTTAGAAGCCTTCTGTGATATGGCAGAGGAATCAAAGCTTTTACAGGATGCCGTGCTGGTTTTCGATGGATTTACCGGATTTACACCGATTCAGAATAACGTGCTTTACCGCCTGATGGGAATTGTATCAGATATATATGTGACAGTAACCATTGATCCGGCAGAGGATATTTATTCCTATCATGATATGCAGGAGCTGTTTGCCATGAGTAAGAAGACTGTAGCCAGCCTAATGAAAATGGCGGAAGAGAAGCATTTTGAAGTAACAGAGCCGGTGGTATTAAAGAATCCCAAAGCTGACCGGTTCCGGGAGGCACCGGTACTACGGTTCTTAGAGCAGAATCTGTTCCGTACCAGACATCATAGCTACGAAAAGAAGGATGAGAAAGAAATCAAAGAAGGCATAGAGATTTTATCCCTGCCAAATCCAAGAAGAGAACTGCAGTATGCAGCAGAAGAGATTGCAAGGCTGGTGCATACCGGAGCATACCGCTACCGGGATTTTGCCATTATTTCCGGTGCCATAGAAGAGTATGGAAGCTATGTGCCGCAGATTATGGAGGAGTTTGGCATTCCGTTTTTCTTAGATACAACGAAAAATATTTTACTGCATCCATTTTTGGAATTTGTCCGGTCTCTTTTGCAGGTAATCGAGGACAATTTTTCAGAGGAAGCAATGTTCCGTTATCTGCGCTGCGGATTATCACAAATCAGTGAGGATGAGATTGACCTGCTGGAAAATTATGTACTGGCAGCAGGCATCCGTGGAAAGAAAAAATGGGAGGCAAGATTTATTTATACCACCCATGAGGTTACGGAAGAAGATTTAGAAGCATTAAATGAACTACGGATCCGTGTAATGGAGCCATTTTCGGAATTGACGGCTGTATTTCGTAAAAAAGGTGCTACCGTACGGGAATGCACGACAGCACTCTATCAGTTTATTGTGTCCTTACAGATAGAGCAGCAGTTAAAATACCGGGAGAATCAGTATAAAGAGGCGAAGGACTTAGCCAAGGCAAAGGAATATGCACAGATTTATCGCATCGTAATGGATATTTTGGATAAGATGGCAACGCTTCTGGGTGATGAAGTCATGGACATATCCGAATATGCCAAGGTCTTAGAGGCTGGCTTTGAAGCAGCCAAAGTAGGCGTGATTCCGGGTGGCTATGACTGCGTGATGATTGGTGATATCGAAAGAACCCGTCTTGACGATATAAAAGTATTGTTTATCGTGGGAGTCAATGATGGTATTGTGCCAAAATCCGATAATCGTGGCGGAATCATTTCCCAGCTGGAAAGAGAAGAACTTGCGAAAAATCATATGGAACTGGCTCCTACAGCAAGGGAACGTGTTTTTATCCAGCGTTTTTACCTTTATCTTGCAGTGACAAAGCCATCGAAAAAACTTTATCTTACCTATGCAAGGGTAGGCAGTGATGGAAGTGCAAAGCGCCCGTCCTATTTTATTCATATGATTGAGGGACTGTTCCCGGGGTTAAAAGCAGAGCTGATAACGGGAGAACAGGTTGATGAAACACTGGTAACACCGGAGAGCAGCATGGCATTTCTGTTAGAGGGACTGTATCAGGAAGATGCCGGGTGGAATGATGAGAAGGAAGTACTTTGGCAGGCTTTGCTGCACTGGTATGAAGAGGAACCGGCATATCGGGAGCAGGTAAAAGCTATTCTTGATGCAGCAGAGCTTAAATATCATGCAGAGCCAATCAGCCGGGCTGTGGCAAAGGCTCTTTATGGAAATGAGTTAAAGAACAGTGTTACGCGGTTGGAACAGTATGCAGCCTGTGCCTGTGCCCATTTCCTGACTTATGGACTGCGTTTACAGGAACGGGAACTCTTTGAATTTCGTATGGCGGATATGGGGAATATCTATCATCAGGCATTGGAAAATTATAGCCGGTATCTGAAAGAATCATCCTATAGCTGGTTTGATATTACAGAAGAAGCACAAAAACAGCTTATGGAGCGGGCAATGGAAGAAGCAATTGCTTCCAGTGGAAATGCAGCCATGGCAGATACAGCGGCAAACCGCTATCAGGTAGCAAAGATGAAAAAGATTTTTGCACGGACCATCTGGGCACTGACCAGCCAGATCCGTCAGGGAAAATTTGAACCATCGCAGTTTGAGGTGGGATTTTCCTATACGGATGATTTAAATGCAGTGAATTTTAAACTCAGTGAAGAAGAGCATATGCGGCTCCAGGGAAGAATTGACCGTATTGATACTTATGAAGACAAAGATAAGTTATATGTAAAGATTATTGATTATAAATCCGGTAATACCGGTTTTGAACTGCTATCTCTGTATCATGGACTGAAGCTTCAGCTTGTGGTTTATATGAATGCAGCAATGGAATTATTTGCAAAGCAAAATCCGGCAAAAGAGGTAGTGCCGGTAGGTATGTTCTACTATCATATTGATGATCCGATGGTGGAAGGAACCGGTAGTGAATCTGAAGAAGAGATTCGAAGAAAGATATTGGAAAATTTACGTCTGGATGGAGTGGTAAATACAGAGGATGATATTTACCGTGCCATGGATGTGGAACTTTCCGGTAAATCCAATGTCCTTCCGATTTCTGTAAATAAGGACGGAACGGTGCGAAAGAGCGATAAGGCTGTGGATAAGGAAGAATTTAGACTGATTGCGGATTATGCCAACTATCGGATTGCAGAAGCTGGAAATGCTATTTTAAAGGGAAATACAGAGGTGAATCCGTATCTATTAAAGAACCGGAGCAGCTGTGATTATTGTCCATATGCTGCGGTCTGTGGATTTGATAAAAAAATTCCGGGATATGAAGTAAGGCGGTTGGAAGAATTATCTTCCGAGGAAATCTATGAACGCATGAAGGAGGTTTTTTAAGAAATGGGAATGACATGGACAAAAGAACAGCAGCAGGTCATTGATTTAAGAAACCGTAATATCTTAGTGTCTGCGGCAGCAGGTTCCGGAAAGACAGCCGTACTGGTAGAGAGAATCAAAGAGCTGGTATTGGATAAGAAGCATCCGGTAGACATTGACCATCTTCTGGTGGTAACCTTCACCAATGCGGCAGCAGCCCAGATGAAAGAGCGTGTAGCAAAAGCCTTGGAAAAGGCATTGCAGGAGAATCCTTCCGATGTGAGATTACAGCAGCAGGCTGCACTGGTGCAGAATGCGCAGATTACTACCATAGACAGTTTCTGCCTTTATGTGCTTCGGAATCATTTTCATGAAATCGGTCTGGAGCCGAATTTCCGTATTGGAGATGAAGGCGAGTTAAAGCTTCTTCGGGAAGATGTAATGACCGGATTGTTTGAACAGTGTTATGAAGAAAAACATCCGGGGTTTTTGCATCTCATTTCCTGTTATGGAACCAGTAGAAGTGATGCACCGGTGCGGGATATGATTTTTAAACTTTATTCTTATGCACAGAGTTATCCATGGCCGAAGCAGTGGCTTCGGGAAGCGTTAAGCTGTTATGAGATAAAAACAGAGCAGGAATTAGAGCAGGCGCCTTTTATTGAAATGACGGTAGAATATGGGAAGCAGATGGTAAAGGGCTATTTAGAGCAGGCAGAGCATTATCATGAACTTTGTCAGGATGTCGATGGCCCCTATATGTATGAGGAAGCCTGTGAGCAGGATGTAGAACTGATGGAGGAATTGCTTTCCTGCAGTACTTATCAGGATTTTTATGAAGAATTAGGAAAATGTAAATTTGCAACATTAGGCAGAACAAAGGATTATATCGGAAGTCCGGAAAAGCAGGAGCAGGTAAAGACAGAACGTAAGAAGCTTAAGGATGGAATCGGAAAGTTAAAAAGTGACTGCTTTGCCCTTACTTTTCGGGAAATCTTAGAGCAGCTCACTCTGGTGCAGCCATCAGCAGAAGCGTTAGCTGAAGTGACGGAGCGTTTTATCGATGCTTTCGCAGAAAGAAAGCAGGATAAGAATCTGGTGGATTTCTCAGACCTTGAGCATTTTGCATTAGAGATATTGGTAGAGGAAGAGACCGGGAAACCAACGGAGACTGCAAAGGAATTTCAAAATGCCTATGAAGAAATTATGATTGATGAGTATCAGGACAGCAACTATGTGCAGGAGACGATTCTCCGGGCAATTTCAAGAGAAGCGGTCGGACAGAATAATCTTTTTATGGTAGGAGATGTAAAACAGAGTATTTACCGTTTTCGTCTGGCGAGACCGGAGCTTTTCATGGAAAAGTTTGATACTTATGAGACAACAGATGCACCCTGCCAGCGGATTGATCTGCATAAGAATTTCCGAAGCAGAGATACGGTGCTTACTTTTACCAATGATATTTTCTATCGGATTATGAAACGGAATCTTGGCGGTGTGGATTATACCGATGAGGCGGCATTGTATTGTGGTGCAGATTATCCGGCGGGCGAGAAAGAGGATGCTTTTGACAGTGAGATTCTTCTTACAACTACACAGGAACTGGAAGAGGGAACAAAACAGCAGATTTCAAAACAGGAACTGGAAGCAAAATTAATTGCAGACCGGATTCGGAAGATGGTAGGCAAAGAAGAGGTGGTAGACGAAGAAACCGGAGAATTCCGGAAAGTCCGCTATGGCGATATTGTAATTTTACTGCGTAGTTTAAGTGAATGGGCGGACCTTTTTGCAGAGGTTTTAAATGCCAATGGAATTCCGGCACATACGGTTTCAAGAACCGGATATTTTTCCACATTAGAAATCAGGACGGTATTAAATTATCTTAGGATATTAGATAATCCAAGACAGGATATTCCTCTGGCAGCAGTATTAAAATCCCCAATGGCAGGTCTTTCCGATGAGCAGCTTGCAAGACTCCGGTTACTGGCAGAGGACAAGCCGTATCATCAGTGTGTAAAGATGTTTTTGGAAGCGGAAGAAGAGCTGACAGAAAAAGTATCAACAGCGGATGAAGACATGCGGGCAAAATTAAAACGTTTTTCCGAAACATATAAAAAACTTCGTAGACAGACCATGGATATACCAATGCACGAACTGCTGCAGAAGGTATTGAAGGAAACGGGATATGCCAGATATGCATCGGCATTGCCGGCGGGCAGACAGAGACTTGCAAATCTTCATATGCTGTCAGAGAAAGCTATTGCCTATGAGAAAACCAGTTATCGCGGACTTTATCATTTTATAAGATACATTGATGAGCTGCAGAAGTATGATGTGGACTTTGGGGAAGCAGAACTTGTGGGTGAAAATGAAGATGCAGTAAATATAATGAGTATACACAAGAGTAAGGGACTGGAATTTCCGGTCTGCTTTGTCAGTGGAATGGGCAAATCCTTTAATAAGCAGGATAGCCGTAGCAAGATGATTCTGCATCCGAACCTTGGCGTTGGACTTGATATTATTGAGGAAGACCGGCGGATAAAAGTACCTGCATTTTTTAAGAAGGTAATTGCAAGGCAGACAGAATTAGAAAGTCTCGGTGAGGAGCTTCGTGTCTTATATGTGGCATTTACAAGAGCCAAAGAAAAATTGATTATAACGGGCTGTATCAAGGATGAAGAAATGCTGCAGCAGATAAGAGAAATTTATTGCGGAAGTAACCGAAAAGCACTTAATTTTAAGGAGCGGGCAGAAGCAAAGACCTTCTTGGAGTGGATCCTTCCGGCGGCAGCCGCCAGTGGCAGCTGGGAGAAGGTTTCCTATGTGACACCATGGAGCATGTTAGAGGACGAGGCGGCGCATCAGATAACAGAGCATGTGTCATTGAGGCAGCGTGTGCAGCAGGCGGAGGAAGTTTCGGATACTCTGTATGAAAAGATAAAGGAACAATTATCCTATCAGTATCCGCACCCGGATGCCATTCATCTGGTGACAAAATATTCTGTATCGGAATTAAAACACCGGGCAATGAGGGAGCTTGCAGCAAAGGAAGAAGAGGATGTTACACCGAAATTCTTAGAAGAAGTATCTACCCCATATGTCCCGGCATTTATGGAAGGAAAAGCAGAAGTAAATCAGGGAGCACTGCGTGGAACAGCAATGCATCGTCTGATGGAATGCTATGATTTTACGAAAATGCCGGATCATTCCGATGAATTTGCAGAGAATATAAAAAAGCAGTTGACAGGACTGGTACAAATGGGTAAAGTATCTGAGGATATGCAAAAATTAATCCGTATACCATCCGTGGAATTATTCTTAAAATCGAAGCTTGCACCCCGTATGAAAGCAGCTGCAATGCGGGATGATTTGTTCCGCGAGAAGCCGTTTGTCATGGGAAATCATGAGATGGAAGAAGAGATGGTTTTAATCCAGGGAATCATAGATGTTTTCTGGGTGGAAGAAGATGGAATCGTACTGCTTGATTATAAGACAGACCGGGTAGATAGTGCCACAAGGCTGCGGGATATGTATAAAGAACAGCTGGATTTATATGCAGAAGCGTTAGAACGGATATTTCGGCTGCCGGTGAAGGAGAAGTATCTTTATTCCTTCCGGCTGAATCAGGCAATTGAAGTATAAGGTGTCATAAGTGATGGGAGGGAAAGTGTTAATAGGAAAAGTTTTTGCGTATGAAGAGCATTTGTTTTAGTTTCTTTGAAATACCAGCAGTTCTTAGGCGTATGTTTTCCTTGATGATAAACTGTCTTTCCGTTGCTTGGACTGACACGTCGCACTGTCCGTTGTCTGCGGATACCGCATACGCCTGTAAGGGGCACTAAGAATTTCGGCTAATATATGAACTTCGTCTGGCAACCGGCACAAATTCACATCCGTGTTCATCTGTGCCTCGCTGGTACATCCCTGTACCAGCGTTGCCTGGTTGCAGACGAAATTCTAAGTGCCCCTAACAAGCCTATTCATGTATCCGCAGGCAGCGAACCGTGCAATGTGTCTGTCAAACATTGGAAAGACTGTATTTATAGAAAAAAGGAAAACATATGCCTTAGAACTTCGGTATTTCAAAGGTTAAAGCAAATGCCTTTAGACGTAAAAACTTTTCTATTAACCGTTTCATCCACTCACTTATAATATACCGGAACACAAGGAGAAAAAACGTGAAAATAATTTTAGCATCAGCTTCCCCACGAAGAAAAGAACTTTTAGAGCAGCTTGGACTTACCTTTCTGGTATTTCCGGCACAGGGAGAAGAAAAGCAGGTGGGAGATACGCCTTC
>OGPL01002854.1_pt1 | contig 11969 bp, 6 predicted proteins | sample 1552901 | NCBI WGS metagenome assembly OGPL01 (sample SAMEA2580244, study PRJEB22360) | human gut metagenome | biome: human gut; feature: human-associated habitat; material: faeces | place: Denmark | collected 2008/2010 | reverse complement strand
GCCGGAGTGGGTCGAGGTCTACGCGCCCTACGGGCAGACCCGCTGCATCACGCTGCCCGACGGGAGCCGCGTATGGCTGAATTCGGGGACCTATGTCTTTTACCCCGACCGTTTCGATCGCGAGCGGCAGCTCTTCGTCAGCGGCGAAGTCTACATGGACGTGACCAAGGATCCCGAGCGGCCCTTCCGCGTCGATACGCGCAACGTCAGTATCCGAGTGTTGGGAACCCGTTTCAACCTCCGCTCGTACAACGAGGACAAGTATGTCGAGACGTCGCTCGTGGAGGGAAGCGTCGCGCTGGGATTGAAGCGCGACGGCGGCGCGACCATCCTGATGCGTCCGGGCGACAAGATTCTGGTCGACAACGCCACGACCGCGGTCGTCCGCGAGCGGTTCGACTGTGCGCACTACATCTCGTGGCGCGACGGTTTCCACGTCTTCCGTCACAAGACGCTCGGTGAGATCGCCCGCGATCTGGAACGTATGTTCGACGTGCAGATCGTCATCCGCGATACGTCGCTGCTCGGCGAGGAGTATTTCGCCACGTTCGCCAGCGGCTGGGAGATCGACGAACTGCTCGACGCGCTGAATATCCACCACACGCTGCGCATCCGGCGCGACGGCCGCATCATCGAGATCGAGCGCGCCCGCCGGTAGGGGCCGTATGACGCACCGAAGCCGACTGTTGAAAACGAACCTGAAACACGCATATATGCCTATGGGAAAGGAATGATGGAAAAAGCCGGAAAATGTCGTTGCCCATTTTCCGACTCGAATTTTGAGACCTAAATTAAATCTGCAAAACCTGAACAAACCTATGAATTATCTCTACACGAACCGAAGAAGCGTGGGAATATTCGGAGGCCTGCTGTTGCTGATCCTCTTCTCATGCTGCGGAATCGGGAGAGCGGCGGCCCAACAGCAGGGCGCCGAACAGCGCATCACGCTGTCGATGCGCGACACCGCGATTTCGGACATCCTCGAAAACATCACCAAACGTTACCAGTACGCCTTCATCACCCGCACGGCCAACGTCGATACCAACGCCCGCGTTTCGATCGACGTGGTCGACGAACCGCTCCGTGCGGTGCTCGACCGGATTTTCGCCGGGCAGGAGGTCGCCTTCGAGTTCGACGGGCGGCTGGTGCGCATCTCCAAGGCGGCCGTACCCCCCCCTCCTCCGCGTCGACGATCGCGGTTTCGGGCGTCGTGCGCGACGGGTCGGGCAATCCGCTGGCGGGCGTTACGGTCATGGTGGCCGGAACCTACAAGGGCGTTACCACCGACAACGACGGACGCTATGCGCTGCGTGTCGACGGCGAGGCGTCGGTGCTGCAATTCCTCTATCTGGGCTATAAGAACGTCGAGGAGACCGTCGGCAAACGCACGACGATCGACGTGGCGATGGAGGAGGATCTCAAAATGGTGGACGAGGTGGTCGTCATCGGCTACGGTACCCAGTCGCGCAAGACGCTGACCACCTCGATTTCCAAAATCGACGGCGACAAGCTCTACGGCGCTCCCGTCTCGACCGTGGGCGACGCCCTCAAAGGCAAGGTCGCGGGTCTGCGGGTGGCCACCAACAGCTCGCTTTCGGGCGAGGCGCCCCGTTTCCTGATCCGCGGCGGATCGTCGATCAACATGGGCAACGACCCGATCTATATCGTCGACGGGGCGCTGCGCGACGACCTGAGCGGTGTCAACCCCAACGACATCGAGTCGATGGAGGTGTTGAAGGACGCCGCTTCGGCCGCGATCTACGGCGCACGCGCATCGAACGGCGTCATCATCGTCACGACGAAGAAGGGCAGCCCCTCGCAGGGACCCCAGGTCGTCTTCGACGTACAGGTGGGTTTCTCGGCGCCGACCAAGAAGTGGGACCTGCTCAGTTCGCGCGAGCAGATCGCGCTGGTGCGTCCGGCCATCGCCAACATCTACGCCAAGTCGACCGGCACGCTGGCCGCCAGTTCGTGGCTGGACGGCGCCAATGTCGCCGTGGGAACAGGGAACACGTCGAACAGGAACCAGTTCACCACGCGCTATCTGGAATACGGCGGTACGGTGCCCGACGGCTACGAGTGGATGTTCGATCCGCTCGACAACAGCAAGGTCATCATCTTCACGGATACCGATTTCCAGGATCAATGGATGAGCGAAGCCTTCTGGCAGAAGGAGTACATCGGCGTCAACGGCGGGAGCGAACGGAGGAGATACACCCCCGCGACGCCGCTGGAGCTACGCCGCGTCGATCAGCTACCTCGACGACGGCGGCGTCTTCGCCATGAGCGACTACGACGTCTTCACTACGCACGGCAACGCCAGCTTCAAGATCACCAAGAGCCTCGAAGCCTCCACGACGTTCGACATTTCGCGCCAGCGGAGCAGTAAGTTCGTGGACAACTACTTCAACGCCTTCGGCCGGGGAATCATGTTCGCCCCGACGGCGCGCGGCTTCGACGAAGAGGTCGGCTGGATGTCCAGCGGCGGCAACGCCAACGCCCAGCTGGCCTCGTTCTACGAAGCGTTCTACGACCGCGAGGCCGCCACGGATCGTATTTCGAGCACCTTCAATCTCAAATGGCGGATCATCGACGGGCTTACGGCGACGGCCCAGTACAACTATTACGGCAACAACTACCGCGGCAGCTACTACGCCCGCGGCGAGGTCGACGGCTACCCGAACCTCATCAGCCAGACGCGTTCGACTACCGAGACGCGCACGCAGACCGTCCGCGACACCTTCACGGCGCACCTGGCCTTCAACCGCACCTTCGCCGACAAACATACGGTAGGGGCGACGCTCGGTTACGAGCTGATGAGCCAGCGTTACTGGTACCTCACCTCCAACTCGACGGGTTCGGCTTCGGACGACGTGCCCATTCTCGATTCGGGCATCAACTTCAAGGCGTCGAACAAGGACGAAAAGCAGGCGCTCATGTCGTTGTTCGGCCGCGTGTCGTACGACTTCGCACAGAAATACATCGTTTCGGCCACGTTCCGCTACGACGGCTCCTCGAAATTCGCCAAGGGCAACCAGTGGGGATTCTTCCCGGCGGCTTCGGCGGCGTGGGTCATCAGCGAAGAGCCTTTCTTCGAGGGGGTCAGACGCACGATGAACAACCTCAAACTCCGCGTGTCGTACGGTCAGACGGGTAACAACGGCATCGGACTCTACGACACCTACGGCGCCTTCGCCACGGGGCAGTACAACGGTCATACGACCTTCCTGCCGTCGGCCATGCAGAACGCCGACATGCAGTGGGAGTCGACCACGCAGCTCGACGTGGGGCTGGACGTCGGGTTCCTCAACGACCGCGTGCGCTTCATCTTCGACTACTACAACAAGAAGACCGACAACATGCTCTTCTCGATCACCATGCCCGACACGGGCCCCTATTCGAGCGTGAAGGCCAACGTGGGCAGCGCCCGTTTCTACGGTTTCGAGGCCGAACTGAACGCGGAGGTGATCCGTACCAAGAACTTCTCGTGGAACCTCGGGTTGACCTACTCCTACAACCGCAACAAGGTGCTGTCGCTGCCCGAGGAGTACGCCTACGACGAGGTGGACATGTACGGCAACCCTACCGGCCGGAAGGCCTACCGCATAGGCGGCTACAAGATGTCGGAGACGGGATACCGATTCGGCGGCACGGCCGTCGGCGAGTCGCTGGGGCGTATCTACGGCTACAAGATCGACCATATCATCCAGACCGAGGCCGAGGCAGACGCAGCCTATTACGACGCCCTGTCGAAAGGCCACCGCGTGAGCGACGGACAGCAGATTCCGGGCCGCAAGGACGCCGGCGACTACGAGTGGTGCAACCGTTACGGTTCGGCGCGCGATGCCGACGGCCGCGAAATCATCAACGCCGAGGACATGTTCTATCTGGGCAACGTCGTGCCCCACTCGACGGGCGGTATCAGCAACACGTTCCGTTACAAGCGGCTGACGCTGTCGATCTACCTGGATTACGCGCTCGGACATTCGATCTACAACTACATGAAGACCCGCATGATCCAGAATACGATCGGGCAGAGCAACTCGGCCATCGCCTCCTACGTCTACGACTGTTGGAAGTACCCGGGCGACACGAATGCGAAATACGCCCGCTATTTCCCCAACGACGGCGATTACGGCAATGCCAACTGGGGCCGCGCCTCCGACTTCAACGTCGAGAAGGCCGATTACCTCTGTCTGCGCGACGTGTCGCTCTACTACGACCTGCCGGAACGGTGGGTGCGCAAGCTGCACATGAAGAAGCTGACGGTGGGCATTACCTGCAATACGATCGCCTACTGGACGGGCGTCACGGGTGCGATCAACCCCGAAACGGGTATGGGAGCCACGTCGAGTTCGGGCCACTACACCTCGGTGTCGACGGCCAATTCGAGCTCCGATTCGCGGCCGAACATCTTCCCGCCTACGAGCAAGTTCCTCTTCAACCTGAAAGTCACCTTCTAAATCGGATCAACCATGAGAATCGAAAGCAGCATAAAGGGATGGTTCGCGGTCGTCGCGGTATCCGTCTCGGCCGTATCCTGCGACATGCTCGATATAATGCAAGACAATAAGCTGTCGGTCAGCAACATGTGGAAAACAGCGGAGCAGGTCGAAGGTTCCACCTACGGCATCTACTCCGAGCTCCGCTCGAATTTCGTCCAGAGCCAGATCAACGTCTTCTACTGGGGCGAGTTGCGCGTGGGCGAATACATGTGGGGGCCGTCGTCGCTCTTCAACGTATGGGTCGGCCGCGAGGTGATCCAGAACACGATGACGGCCAACATCACCTCCTGCGGGTGGTCGGGCCTCTACTCGGCGATCGATCAGGCCAACGCCGTGCTCAAATACGCGCCCGACACCGCGATCCCGATGACCGACGCCAAGCGCAACTGGGCGATGGGACAGGCCTATTTCGCCCGTGCCTACGCCTATTTCTGGGCCGCGCGCCTGTGGGGCGACGTGCCGCTGAACCTGCGGCCGATCGAATCGGTCGACCAGCCCGAGACCTACCCCGTGCGTGCGCCGAAAGCCGACGTCTATGCGCGGATCGGCTCCGACATCGAATCGGCTCTGGCGCTCTCCGACGCGCTCGGATCGGACAAGTATCTGGCTACGAAGACGGCCGTGCTGATGCTCAAAGCGGAGTATTGTCTCTGGATGTACTCCGCCCAGAAGGGCGGCGACGCCTACCTGGACGGTGCCGAGGATGCGCTCGAAGCGATCGGCATCTCCCCGTCGCTGCTGTGCGACGACTACGGCCAGATTTTCGACCGCATGGCCGACAACGCGAAGCCTTCGAAGAACAGCAAGGAGGTGGTCTTCGCCCTCTACAACGACCAGACCGAATCCAAGACGGGCGGTTACAGCTGGTATTTCGCCTTTCCCGAAGCCTACGTGGCCAAGGGTTATCAGGGCAATCCCGTGCCGATCTACGAGACGCAGTGGCTCGACTACGGCGAGGGATTCCTCGCAAAACTCCGCGACAGCCGCGACAACCGGGGCGACACCCGCGTCAAGTACAATCTGGGCGAGGGCGACTACGGTGCCGACGGCGGCCGGCTGACCTTCTGCCGCAAGTTCCTCGGCGACATGAGTGCCGGCAAGATGGTGCTCGACGCCGATCTGATCTACTATCGTGCGGCGCTGGCCGTGATGATGGATGCCGAGTTGAAGTACTACCGCAAGGACTACGGCGGTGCGCTCGAATCGCTGAACATCATCGCAAAACGTGCTTACGGAAAAGACGACTACTATACCGATGCCTCGCAGGAAGCCGTGCTCGAAGCGCTCGTGGACGAGTATTTCCTCGAATTTCCGGCCGAGGGCGTCATCTGGTGGGCGCTGATCCGGCTCGACAAGATCTGGGACTACAACGACTACCTCGCGGCGAACCGGAACAACACGAACATCCTTCTGTGGCCGATCTCGAAATCCGCGCGGGACAAGAACTCGAATCTCACGCAGACCGAGGGCTGGTATTGATACACATCTAATTCGACAGGAACATGAAATCTACGATAAAAACAGCGGCATGGATCTGTGCGATCCTGCTCGTTTCGGTGTCGTGCTACGACGACGGCACCGATTGCTTCGACACAGCGACGCGGATCTCGCTCTATCCCGACGTGGAACTTTTCAATGCCGACGGCACCACCGCATCGGGGAACGAGAGCTTCGTTTCGGCCGTGACCGTCAACGTCGGGCCTGCGGTTTCGGATATGGCGTGGGAGGCCTCCGTTCCGGCCTCGGCCGCGTGGGCGACGGTGCGCAGGACGACCGTGGCGTCGATCTTCGAGGAGGCGACCGGCGGCGCGCGCCACGATCTCTCGGCGGACGGCATCGAACTGGTGCTGCAACCCAACACGGAGTATCGCCGCACGGTGGTCGTCACGATCGCTGCGGCCGACGGCACGACGGCCGACTACGAATTCACGCAGCTCGGTCAGAAGGCCGACGCTGCGGTTACGTCCGAGACCGCACAGCTCGTGTTCATGGCTGCCGGCGGGTCGGAGACGGTGACCTATACGAGCAACATGGGCGATGCCTATGCGTATGAAGTCGTCTATGGCGAGGGCTCCGCCGACTGGCTGACCGTCGGCGACGGCGGCGTCGGCACGCTGACGCTGACCGCCTCGCAGTGGGACGATCAGGAACGGCCGCGTGCGGCGACGCTCCGCATCGTCGTGGGATCGGCCGATACGAGTATGGCGACGCTCGAAATTCCGGTGACGCAGAATGCCGCCTACGACTACTACTACATGTACGGCGCGTCGGCCGACGCGCTGGCCGTCGGCGATGCCTATGAGCTGACGCGCAAGGCGGCCGGCGAATATACGGGGACGCTCTACTTCCTGCGTTCGGCCGACGGCGGCAATCCCGTGCTGCTCAACAAGAACGGCCGCACGGTCTCCTATCCCTGCTATGCGTTGACGAAGGAGGGTACCGTCGCGGAGATACCGACGGCGGAGACGCAGCTGCCCGCCGGCCCCGACATCGACATCGACGGCGTGCGCAGGTTCACGGTCGATTTCAATGCGATGACCTGGTCGTGGGAGCGCGTGACGACGCCCAACTGCTTGCCCGATGCGGAGGTGGCGGCCTATCCGACCAAGGCATACGTGACGCGCGACGGCGGTACGAAGACGTGGATGACCGTCGGTCTGCATTGGGCGGGCGACGCGACGATCGGCCGCTACAAGCTCGGCAGCGGACTGGTGAGCGGTCATCAGACGGGAGGCTACGGCAACGAAGCGCCCTACGCTTCGCGCAATCCGGCCTACGATACGGAGGAGAACGGCGGATCGATCGTCGAGGCGAAGGACGGCTCGGGCCGGCCGCTGGCCGAGACCTACGGTCGTCTGTACAGCTCCTACGAGTCGCTGACGGGTTCCGCCAACGGTGCGCTGAACGCCTGCGAGGGCGGTTCGTCGGTGCTGATAAACTGTCCGTTCGGCGAACCGGGCACGACGCTGATCGATGCCGTGGGCGATCGCTATGTACTGGAAAGCATCATGCCGGCCGATCTGGCCGTCTATGCGGCTACGGCCGCGGGCGACGCGCAGGCCGAAGCCGAGCATCCCAATCTGAAGATGCAGATCCAGGGCATCTGCCCCTACGGCTGGCACATCGCCAACATGCAGGACTGGAAGGACCTCGTCTGGGCGGCCCATGCACAGGGCGCGGTGGATTATCCCGTCGATGCCGCAACGGCCACCTACCGCGCCTTCGGCGACGGTACGCTGACCAACTTCGCAGCGCTGCTCTTCACCTCCGACTGGAACATCTACAATCCGGACTGTCCGGCCGAGAAGATTTCGACGGCGGCCGCCGCTTTCGGATTCAACATGTTCAGTCAGGGCTGGCGCCTCTACAAGACGGGTTACGACTACGGTCCGGGCGACAACGATCCGCGCATGTACTCGTTCATCCCGCTCATCGGCGACTATTCGGCCACGAAGAAGGCCGGCTGGCGCATCTGGAACCAGAGCCGCGAAGCCAACATGCGCACCAACGGCGGATTCGATTTCGGCAACGGATGCGGCGGTGCCGTGCGGTGCGTCAAGAACTACAAGAAGTAATGCCCGATCTCTCTGCGTCGTCCGTCCGGCCCCCGATTCTCCCTTTGCGGACGGATCGGGGGGGGCGGAGCGGCGGCGAAACGATCGCAAACGAATAGCATGTTCAAAAAAACGAAAACCATGTTGAAAAAGATATTTTCACTGACTGCGGCCGCGCTCCTGCTTTTCGCCTGCACCGACGACGAGTGGCCCGCGCAGCCCGATTGGAGCCAGATTCCCAATCCCGACGAAGAGGTCGACGACGGCTTGTTGAAGCCGGCCGCGTGTACCAATAACATCGTCGCCCACCGCGGCGGCGCGACCGAGTGCAAGGCGCCGGACAATTCGCTGGCCTCGCTCCGCTATGCCATCGGGCAGGGATGCTACGGCTCGGAGTGCGACATCTACTGGACGAAGGACGACAACGTCGTCGTGGCCCATGCCGACGGCAAGTGTCAGATCAACGGGATGCACCCGTGGGAGCATACGCTGGCCGAACTGCGCGCGGGAGGCGGACTCTCCAACGGCGAACAGCTGCCCTCGCTGGAAGATTTCCTCGGCGAGGTGATGAAGGAGGGATGCCCCACGCGGTTGTGGCTCGACATCAAGAACATCACCTATCCCTCGACGCTGACCGAGTATGCGATCAACGCCGCGCGCCGTTCGTGCGAGATCGCGACGGAGATGGGGGCGAAACATTTCGTGGAGTTCATCTGCACTGGAAACACCACCGTGATGAAGTCGGCATTCGCCTATGCCGGGGCGGCCGGCATACCGATCGGCTGGATGAGCAACCGCCCGGCCGGCGAATACGTCGGACTGGGGTATTCCTGGGCCAACCTCTCGGCGGCGAGCTACATGTCGGCCGAGGCGGGAGGCAAGGGTACGCGGACGCTCGAAGAGTTCGAAAAGGAGGGCGTGGCGCTGAGCGTCTTCAACGTCGACCGGCAGGCGGGCGACGGCAACGCCGTCTATACGACCGAAGCGGTCGACTACTACTGCTCGGCGGCCGGGCGTTTCAAGGCGCTCTGCACGAACTATCCCGCATGGCTGATCGAAAAGGTCGAGGCCGCGACGAAGGCCTACGACGGCATCCGCTCCGAGGCCGACCTGCGGGCCTTCGCGGCCGAAGTGACGGTCGATCCCACGGCGAAACGTTTCCAGAACGCTGCGGGCGAGGTCGTCCTGCACACCGACATCGCGGTGTCGGAGGCATGGACGCCGATCGCCGGATTCGCGGGTGTGCTCGACGGCAACGGCAAGACGCTCACGGTGAACTATTCGGGCAGCGACGAACAGGCGGGAATCTTCGCCACGCTCGACGGTACGGTGAAGAACCTGCGGGTGGCAGGCTCGTTCACGACGACCGCGACGGCCAAGGTGACGCTGGGTGCCGTCGCCGGCAAGCTGGGCGAGAAGGCGCAGATCGTGGGTTGTACGAATACGGCCGGCATCGCGATGAACGTCGATGCGAGCGGTACGACCGTGAGCGGCGGAATCTTCGGTCAGGGAGCTGCCGGCAACGTCATCGCGGACAATACCAACGAGGGGCGGATCACCGTCCGCCGCAAGACGCCGGGCGACGCGGCGGCCGTGGCCGGTGTCGGCGGCTGGGCCTACTCGGACGTTACGGGATGCGTCAACAAGGGCGAGATCCGTTACTCGGACGAGGTGTCGGCGGCCAAGGCCGTCTATGTGGGCGGCGTATTGGGCCGGCTCGATATCGGAAAGGGGTATGTCGTGGAGGGCTGCCGCAACGAGGCCCCCGTCACGCTGGCGACCGCCCAGGCGGCCAACAACCTGCTGGGCGGCATCGCGGCCTACGCCAACGGCGAGAACCGCGATACGCCCAACACGATCCGCAACTGCGAGAATCGGGGCGACGTTCTGGCCGATGCCCCCGTGTCGGACAAGGCGAAGACCGGTCAGGCCCGCATGGGCGGTATCTGCGGCGGTACGGCGGTCTTCGAGGGGAATACCAACTACGGCAAGGTCGAGGCCCGGGGCGGCGGCAAGGGCGCGTCGGAGTTCTCGATCGGCGGTATCAGCGGCATGATCGCGCACGATGCGACCGGCAGGGCGTGTGCGCGCACGAGGCGCCCGCCTGCCGCAACTTCGGCGACGTGCTCAACAACACCGGCAGGGAGAATCTTCTCGCCCATACCGGAGGTCTGTTCGGATGGGCGACGCTCGCCTTCACGATCACCGACTGCGCGCTGGATGCCGACGTGGTGTCGACGACGCTCTACAATTACGACGGCGACAAGGGTACGACCGCCGATCCGGCACACGAGAACAGCAGCTGCGCGGGCGTTCTGGTCGGACGCATCAAGTCGAAGATCGAGGTAACGGTCGAATCGGTGAAGATCTACGGCAAGCTGACGCGGACGATAAACGCCGAGGGGCAGACCAGGACGATCGATTTCACGACGACGGTGCCGGCCGACAACTATCTCTACGGTGCGTTGCAGGATGCGGCTTCCAAATTGATCGTCGGGCAGGGAGCGATCACCTGCGTTTCGACTGCGAAGTGATTCGAAAATACGCGAATGGGGGACTCCGGTTCCCTATTCTTTTCTGAAAATGCAGTCCTCCGCTCCGTTCCGCGAAGGCGGAGTCCGGTACGGGGAAGCGACTGTCGGAAACGAACGACGATCATGAAGAGAGCCATTCATTTCGGGGCCGGCAAGATCGGCCGCGGTTTTATCGGCGCCCTGCTGTCGCAGGCCGGATACGAGGTCTGTTTCGCGGAGGCGGATCCGCAGCTGGTGGACGAGATCAACCGGCGGCGGGGCTATACGGTCCATGTGACGGACGAAATCTGCGCCGAGCTGCGGATCGCCGGCGTGTCGGCCGTGCGGGCGGACAGCGGGGAGGCGGTACGGCGGCTGGTCGACGCCGATCTGGTGACGACGGCCGTCGGGCTGGGTGTCCTGCCTCGGGTCGCACCGGTCATCGCCGCAGGACTGCGGGCGCGTAAAGCGGCCGGAGTCGCTGCGCCGCTCAACGTCGTCGCCTGCGAGAACGGCGTGCGTGCGACCTCGCGCCTCAAAGCGTCCGTATACGAGGCGCTGGATGCGCCGACGGCCGCATGGGCGGAGCGCACGGTCGGATTCGCCGACTGTTCGGTCGACCGCATCGTGCCGCCCGTCGCCTTTCCCGAACCGCTGGACGTGGCCGCCGAGGCGTTTCACGAATGGAACGTTGAGCGGAGCGCGTGGGTGGGCGAACCGCCGCAACTGTCGGGAATGCACCTGACCGACGAGTTGGAGGCGCACATCGAACGCAAGCTCTTCACGCTGAACACGGGACACTGCGCGACGGCCTATCTGGGACATCTCAAAGGGTATGTCACCATCGCCGAGGCGCTCGCCGACGAGCGGATTTTCGGGCTGGTGCGAGGTGCGATGCGGCAGAGCGGGGAGGCGCTGATCCGCAAGTTCGGTTTCGGCAGGGCGCAGCACGCCGCCTACATCGACTCCGTGCTGCGGAGGTTCCGCAATCCGTGGCTGCGCGATACGGTAGCCCGCGTGGGGCACGATCCCGCCCGCAAGCTCTCCGCACCGCTCTATTTCTCCTATCCGATCACGCTGGCGGCGGGCTACGGGCTTGCCGTGGACAAGCTGGCGCTCGCGGCCGCCGCAGCGCTGCGTTTCGACGATCCGGCCGACGGGCAGTGTGCCGAGATCAGGGAGACGATCGCCCGGATCGGTCTGCCGGCTGCCGTGCGGCGGATTACCGGCATCGACGACGACAGGCTCGTGGCGGCGCTGGTCGACGCTTATGCGCGGGTGCCGTCGGCCGTCGGGGCGTGACGGACGGGTCGCATGTAATTTTTCGTAACGAATACAACCGATGAAACGCTATTTGACGATACTCGCTGCGGCGACGATGCTCTCCTGCGGCGGCC
>OGPL01002835.1_pt1 | contig 12030 bp, 7 predicted proteins | sample 1552901 | NCBI WGS metagenome assembly OGPL01 (sample SAMEA2580244, study PRJEB22360) | human gut metagenome | biome: human gut; feature: human-associated habitat; material: faeces | place: Denmark | collected 2008/2010 | reverse complement strand
AGAGTTTGAAGATGTTGTACTTGTCAACCGTCTTCACTCTGAGCGTGTAGTAGTAGGTGCCAGAAGCGGGAGCTACGAAGTAGTCCTCGTACTTCTCGCGGTGGTACTGCTCTGCATACTGCTCACCCTCGCGGGAAGCGATGATAGTAGCGCCATCCTGCGACTCGCTGTTGGTGCCTACGCCCACATAGAGATCGAAGTAAGCATCATCGAAGTAATCGGCCTGGAAGTCGGTCGTGAAGCGGTAGGTCTTGCCCTCCTCCAGGTAGAGAGGCGGAGAGATCAGCGTGCCCTCTACCGTGCCAGTAGAGGTACCGTAGCCGATCATGCACTTGTAGTCGTCGCTCCATCCACCAGCATAGGAGAAGTAGATGCTGTTGTTCATCTTGTTCGTGCTCCAGCGGTCAGCATCCGCCTGCGTGTCGAAGGCGAGAGAGACCGGAGTCTTCAGGGCCGCGCCAGCCATGATAGGATTGGAGGTGGCGATGGCACCAGCACCCTTGGCGTTGACGGCCTGGACGGTATAAGAATAGCTCTGCTGCTCGCCGAGCGTGTTGTCGGTATATTTTGTGTCGGTCACGTTCTCGGCCACGACCACGCTGTCCGGCAGACGGGTGATCTTGTAGCTGAGACCCTCAGTTCCGATGTAGCCATTGTTGGCACCCTTCTCAGGAGCGTCCCAAGAGATGTTGACACCCGTGCCGTTCTTCTCCAGCATGATGTTGCCCACGGCGCCCGGAACGTCGATACCCATGTAGCAACGGATACTGTCGATCACACCATTGCCCTTGTCGTTGGCGGCGAGGACATAGTAGGTGTTGATGCCGTCGGTCGGATTCTCATCCACCCACGACATGGCCGTCTCCTTCTCCGTGGCGGGAACAGTAGCCAGCAACTGTGAGTTGGCGATGAGGTCAGCCGTCTTGGTCAGCTCGGTGGTGGCGTAGCCAGCGTTCTTGCGGTAGATCTTGACCGTCTGGAGGTTGGCGAGATCGTCGCCAGCCCAAGTCTTGGACGGCGTCACCCACTTGATGGTGTCCTTCATCGCACCATTGAGGTCGGCCTGAGCGTCGAGACCCGACACGCGGGCAGGAGCGGCACCATTATCAGCCGTCAGGTACGGGATGTAGAGACCCGTGAAGTGGTTGCCCTGGTTGAACCAAGCAACGCTCTGGCTAATACCCGTGGTGGGATTGACCTTGTAGAGAGACGTTGAACCATAGTCGCTGCAGGGGAGGTAGTAGAGGTCGCCCGTGCTGTTGTCGAAGTACATCGTGGAGAAGTAGATGGAGTTGATGTCCTCACCCCACTCCGACTGCATCTTCACCTCGCTGATGCGGTTGAAGTCGCCGTCCATCTTGACGAGGTTGGTACCCTTGACAATGCCGTCAGAACCTCCATACTTCTGTGCGAACCAGGCGTTGCCCTGTGTGTCGAAGCAGAAGTCCCAATAGAGACCGTCCATGTCCTTCACCTTCGTGAAGAGGTCGTTGAGGGTGGTAGCGTTGAGGTTGACCTCGTAGAGAACCGTGTAGCCCAAGTTGGGGTCGCCGTTCTCGTAGTCAGCACCCAAGGCGTACATCACCTTTTTGACGGGGTCGTAGGCCATGGCATACTTGTAGCGTCCGTTGTACCAAGCTGTCTGCTCCACATCGGGCTTGGCGAGATCGGCAAACTGGAATACGTTGGTGGTGTCGCCCGTGAGCATATCGACCTTGGCCAGTGCCATCGGCATGTCGCCATAGGTGTAGTGCATGTTGAAGAAGGCGTAGTAGGTATCGTTGGACGAGTCGTAGGCACCCATGTAGATACCGCGCTGCTGATCCTCGTTGTACTTATCGTGGTGGATGTACTCGTAGATCTTCGTGAAGTTGAAGCTGTCGCCAGTCTGCCACTTCACCCATGAGCGGTGCTTACTCTGGTCCAGACGCTGGCCAGCATACATCGTGATGCCCTTTTTCTTGTCGTCGATGGCGGACGGCAAGTGGAACTGCGGGGCCTTCATACCTGCATTGGCCACAGGCGCCAAGGGCTTCGGGAAGGCGTTGACCGTAGTCTTCTGTCCCAAGGCCGGCGCTGCAGTAAGTCCTGCAAGCAAGAGGCTAAGATAAATTTGTTTCATAAACGAATAAATTTGAATGATGAATAAATCTTGTTTCCTAATATTCTTCGTATTCGCCCATCCTGGCGGCCTGCGCCGACTGAGGAGGGGAAGGCCGCTGCCATGGCGGAAGGAGAGCTCCCGCCACGGCATGCTGCCTTTATCGAATGACTACTTTCTGTGTCAATACCTGGCCCTGGACCGTGGCCCGGAGGAGGTAGAGGCCGGCCGGGAGGCACGCCACACCCAACTGGCGGGTGTTCTGTCCCTTGGCGACGAGGGCGCCCGTCTGACTGTAGAGGGCGACGTGGTCGCAGGTGGCGGGCAGGAGGAGGCGACCGCTTTCCAAGGCCACAGCCATCTGGCCTGCGTGGCCCAGCTGGATCGTTCCCACGCCCGTGGCGCTCTTGTAGGCCACAGCCACATAGGGCAGGGAGGCCTCGGCCCACACATCCTCGCTCCACTCGTCGGCGCCGTCCATGCGGGCTGCGCGCGGCTGCTCCGTGGCGATACTGTAGGACCAAACGGGATGGGTGTTGAGGGCGTCGGGGAGCGTGTTGCTGCCGCAGAGCGACTCAAACTTCATGAGCAGGTTGCCGCCCGTGTAGCGGTAGGGCTGGTCGAAGGGAATCTCCAGGAGCGTGTTCTCCTGGTTGCCGACGATGGCTACCTGACCGTCGAAGACCTGGGTGAACTCCTCGGTGTCGAATTCGCCACGATACTGGTTGTCGTCTTGGCAGAGCTTCGTGCGGTCGCTGCGCTTCATGGAGATGCGGGCGGGGAAGACAAACTTGCCGTCCATGTGGCCGTCGTAGAAGAAGCGGATGCCCGTGAGGTCGATATCCTTCATGCTCATATCGCTCTCCAGGAAGAGGGCCTGGACCTGAGAGTAGGGAGAGCCGACATAGAACGGCATGTTCCAGCCATAGGTCTCCTCATCCTCCACGTCGAGCGTGAGCCAGCGCTCCGCCGTCTCCGCAGCTACCATCACCTCGGCCGTCTGCGGAGCCACGTTGTCGGCAGGATAGGTGTCGCCGTCGAGCACCACGCGGCCTATGATATGGATCTTGCCCTCATGGGTCGGTGTCCAGCCCACGGCCACGCTGACCGTGGTGTCCTTCTCCACGCGGAGGCCCTTATGCGTGCCGAGCACCTCGCCCGTATTGGCATCGACGATCTCCACCTGGTAGTTGTCCACGGCGGCCGATCCCTCGTTGCCCACGATGACGGAGCTATACTGCTTCACGTTGCAGTTGGCCGTGGCCGAGGCCTTCAGTTCGCGGGCGCTCAGGTCGGTGGCCGAATACTCGCGCAGGGAGACATCATTGATATAAATCTGCGATTTCATCGCTTCCGAGATGGCGTGGAAGGCGATGAAGCCCTCGCCCGACTTGTCCACCTTGAAGTTCTTCTTGCCCGAGAGGGTGAAGCCCGAAGAGGTGTGGAACTCCTCCGGATCGTCGATGATGGTGGTCAGCGCGTCGGCAGAAGCCTGGTGGCCGAAGGCTACCTGCATCTTCTCCATCAGCGCTTCCATCGACTGCGTGACCCAGTTGGCCGTGGCGTAGGTGTAGCGGATCTGATAAGTCTTCGAAGCATCGAAGGTGAGGGGCGGCGAGACCAGCCAGTCGTCAGCCTTGAGGTCGGTGGAACGATCGTACATGGCGCAGGAGCGAGTGTAGCTGGCCTGTGCCTGCTCCGTGGGACGGAAGGTCCAGGTCTGGGCGTCGCCATTGGCATTGATGACGGTCCAGCGGTCGAAGTCTATCTGGCTGTCGAGGGCCGAGGCGAAGGGAATGGCCTCCTGTCCTCCGAAGGCAATGGTCTGGGAGGTGGCCGAGAGGCCCACGCCCTTGTTGTTCTTGGTCGTGACCACATAGCTGTAGCCAGCATGGGCGGGCACCTTGTCCTCCACCTTGCGGTCGGTCGTGCCCGTGGCTACGACCACGTTGTCGGGCAGACGGGTGACGTCGTAGCTGAGCGTGGCGGCATTGTAGTAGCCCGCATGGGCGCCCGTCTCGGGAGCGTCCCAGGTGATGGTGGCCAACGGGCCACTGGTGGTGACACGGATATTGAGAGGTGCGCCCGGCGTGTCCTCGCCCACATAGACGCGTGCTTCCTTATATATGCCCTCGCCAGCCTGGTTGTAGGCGGCGATGCGATAGACGTGCTCACCCTCGGCTACCTGCCTATCGGTCCACTGCTTGATGTCGTCGGTGGCCGAATAGGTATGGGTCCCGACGAGCTGGCCGTCGCGGTAGATATGGGCGCCATCAATGCTCTGAAGGTCGCCCAGGCGGTAGTTCTTCATAGGATAGTCCCACTCCATCTGCACCTGGAGCGCACCCTTGGGGTCGGCCTTGACCTTGAAGCCGTGGACATAGGAGGGAGCCTCATCGGCCACATACTGATAGGGAATGGCAACGGCAAGGAGCTGCGGGTCGTTCTGGATCGGCGTGGCGCTCAGTTTGAGACCCGTGGCGGGATCGATCTCGACGAGGCTCGCCCCACCGTCGCTGGTTTGGGCGACCCACCAGAGGCGATGGGTGGTCTTGTCAAACTCCATCGACTGGGTGTAGTCGCCGATGCGGACGCCCGTGCCCGTGCTGGGACTGACGGTCTCCACCGTGCAGGTGCGGCTGGCAGGGTCGATCGTGCGCTGGTCGATGCGCACGAGCTGCGTCTTCTTCATCAGTTTGTCGGGAGTGATACCATATATATAGCCATTATCGGCCGACATCGTGTAGAGCGGCATGTCGATCGTCGCCACCTTGGTCAGGGCGTAGGTCACGGTGCTGATCTCGTAGATATCGGTCTTCCAGTAGGTCGGGACGGCCGTCTCGCGCTGGTCGTTGGCGTTGTAGTGCATACCAAAGAGGCGCTTCGTCTTGGGATCGTAGGTCATCTCGTTGAGGATGAGATACTCGTCGGTGGAGGGTATCTCGCGCTTCGTGGTGAGCTCGCCCGTAAGCGGGTTGATGGCGCTGAAGGCGCGCGGCATGATGGCGTTTTGGTAGATCGTAGCCTCATAGACGATGTACTCGTCGCCGACGAAGGTGCCGGCCTGGAGCGAGGGCGTCTGGCCTACGACGTTGCCGTAGTCTTTCGTCAGGGAGTAGGCGCCAGGATTCTGACTTTGGAGGTTGACGAAACCGAAGGTACGGTATTTCGTATCGTAGGCAAGATAGCCAAAGAGGTTGGCCTCGCCGTCGGGCACGTCATAGATCAGCGACCGGGTGGGGAGGTTGTCGGCGGATGCCGAACCGCTAACCAGCATCGCAGCCATCGTGAGAAGTGACAGGCGTAATGATTTCTTCATGTCTTTAAATATCGGTTTTATTCTTATTGCTGCAAATTTAAAAACAAATCTGTACTTATCGCCGAATTTAGCAAAAGGTTCTCTTACTGTATTGCGCAAAATTGTAAACACTCGCGCTTTTTTCGGGGAAAAACACGACAATAGCGTCATCTTACTCCCCCTTTTTCGGTTTTCTAATAACAGAGGCAACCTTACAGCAACTGCATAAACATAAGAAAGATATAAAACCCGGGCTTCCACAGGCCAGAAAGGATCACTTCCCTACCCGATGGCGCTTTCCTCAAAAATCATCGGTTTCATGGGGAAAGGAAGAAAAAGAAAAATGGAAAGGGCAAGCGACGAGAGCTATGTCGCTTGCCCTTCTCGATGAAGAAAATGAACGCCCTCGCGGCGTATTTACCAAACAAATATAGTGATGTTAAACAGACGAAATGTATTATGCGTTGAATTTGCTAAACTTGAATGTGGTCTCGTTGATCTTCACATGATAGACACCACCCGAGAAGGCCGTGAGGTCGATGGGCTGTCCCTTCCAGTCGGCGTCGCTCTTGACCTTGCGGCCCGAGGCGCTGAAGATGCCCATGCAGTACTTGCGCGAGGGGTCGTAGCCTTTGACGTGGATGATGTTCTCACCCGGGCGGGCGTTGAGCGTGAGGCGACCACCATCGGCCTTCAGTCCATAGACGCCCGTGGCAAGACTGAAGATGACCTCGTCGATGTCGGAGAGACGATAGCTGTCGGTGCCGTCCTGCTTGTTCACCTGCATGGTGTTGCCAGAGAACGTGATGGCCTTGACCTCGCCCGGCGCATACGCATGGGAGTCATGCTGGTTGGTCGTGACGGTGATGTAATCTCTTGCGGTAGCACCCGTCGTGATGGCGAGGGCGGCTATCAGAAACAGCTTTTTCCTTCTCATACTATTGGTCATTAATAAGGTTTTGCCCCCGACGGGAGCTCGATTGACATGGCGAAATTACGACGAGAAAACGAACCGTGCAAATTTTTGGGCAGATTTCTCACTTTGCCATGTGGCACATTCGTTTCGCTTTCAAAAAGCTATCTATCAAGCCATCACAAAGACCATCACGACAGAAAAACGAGGGCAAAAAGAGGCGAAATGCCACGAGGAAAGTCCGAAATCCAACTTTTGCAACAAGAAGAAGGAGGAAAGCAATTCAGCTTTTTGCGGTTCGCAAACTTGGTCGGTGCGGAATAATTTCGTAACTTTGCAGTTGGATGCGGCAAAGGCTCGAGACGAAGCAAGCCCCCGTCCACGACTTAGAAACAATTGACATGAAACCAAGACTTCTACCTTTCTTATATAGCCTCCTGCTGCTGGCGGGTCTCCTGACGGCCTGCAACCCGAGCGGCAAGGACAACCAGCAGCTGGCCTCCGTGGAGCAGTTGCTCGACAGCGGGCGCGTCGATACGGCCTGCGCGGTGCTCGACGGCATCCGCCTGAACCACCCCTGCCGACTCGGCCTACTACTACCTGCTCAAGACACAGGCCGACTACCGCACCAACCATCCGCTCGTCTCGCTCGACGACATCGAGTATAGCATCCGCTACTACGAGGGCAAGGGGAGCGAGAAACTGCGGCTCAGCGCGTCGCTCTTCTACAAGAGCGCGATCCTCTACACCCATGGCAGCTTCAAGGAGGGCGTGCTCTGTCTGGAGCGGGCCCGCACCATCGCCGACCAGACGCAGGACGCCGTCCTCCGCCACAAGGTCTATGAGCAACTGACGCTCGTCAACGAGGAGGCAGGCGACTTCCGGACCGCGCTCCGCTTCAGCCAGAAGTCGATCGCGGAGTCGAAGCAGGCGAAGCGTCTCGACTGGCTCGCCCATACCTATAATAATATGGCTTTCATCTACAGCCAGCTCGGACTGCAGGACAGCACGGCCTGGTGTCTGCGGCAGAGCATGGAACTGCTGCCGAACATCGCGGAGAAGAACCGCCCGTTTATCATGAACAACCTCGGATCCTTCCTCATGGAGACCGACACGGCCATGGCGCGAAAATACCTGGAGGAGTCGCTCGAGATCACGCCCACCAGTCCGGCCTACGCCTGCCTCGGCACGCTCGCTGCCATGCGCGGCGACACGGCGCGGGCCACGAAGATGTGGCACGAGGCCCTCATCATAGCGCCCGACACGCCCTCGGAGGAACTGGTGCTCAAGGCCATCATGGAGTTTCGGTCGGAGCAGGGAGAATGGCGCGAGGCGACCATGACGGCCAAACGCCTGCTGCAGCTCTCCGACAGCGTGAGCCGCGCACGGCCGGAGAACAACGTCAGGGCCGTGCAGTCGGAGTTTGAGCAGATGAGGATCAGCCACAACTATGAGCGCATGGTGACAATAGCCATCATCGTGATCGTCGTCCTGGTGCTGCTCACCATCATCGCCACGCTCTACTCCTGGTACAGAAACTACAAGGGACGGGCGGCGCGCGCCGTCGATCAGCTCCTCATCAAGAGCTACGAGACGCAGCTCAACGAGCTGAAGCGCATGGCGGGCGACAAGACCAAGGAGATAGAACAGCTCACCCGCAAGCGCGACCTGCTGATGGAGAAGCACCGCGACTCGCTGAAGCTCGGACTGCAACGCTACAACGAGGCCATGGCGGGACAGACCACCGTGCTCTGGAAGAAGCACGACTTCGAGAGTTTCGCCTCCTACTATAGCCTCGTGGACGTGGAGTATGTCGCCTCGCTCGACGCCGAATACGACGGCCTCTCGCCGAAGCAGAAGTTCTTCCTCATCATGGAGCACAAGGGATATGAGATCAAGCATGGGAATCGCCTCGGTTTCCGTCTGCGGGGCCAAGATCGGTTCATGGTACCGGGCCGAAAAAACCCGCTGTTCACCGAGGACGGCATCCGCGCCGCCATTGGAGGGAATCTGGATGCCATTGCCGCAGGTACGCGCCCCGCCATCATCTACCGGCCGCGGTACCAGCCGTACCGCAGGCATCCCAAGTACACCGGATTCATGGCCCTGTATGTCCATTACCTCTATCTGCTGGGCAAGGCCGGGCAGCGGCAGTACCCGCCGAGGATGACGCCCCATCTCAGACGGGAGATCATGAAGTTCGAGAGTTACAAGGAGCAGTTCGCCTTCCTGCGGGCGCATGGTATTACTACGGCGGAGGATTTGAGTGCCGTCCGCGCCCGCGCAGAGGAAACGCTGGCCAGCCTGATGAAACAGCGCACCATCCTCAACGTGCGGAAGAAGAAACGGCGGGCGCTCTACGACGCCCTCTCCGACGCGGAGGCCCTCGCCCCGGCAAGGGATTGCTATGAGTCCGGCATGCCCGGCATGGAGGAACCCTTCGCCCGCTACATGGACGCCGTCTCCGCGCTGGAGCAGTGTGGGATCCATAGGGAGCAGCTCATGGCGGAAAAGGCGGAGTTGTACCGGCAGTTGGCGGACGTCAACCGTGAGATCCGGCGGGCGCGGAAGGAGATTTCCATGTGCGATACCATTGAGCGGAACCGGCCTCAGATGGAACACGACATCCATGTGGCCGAGGCCAAGGCAAAGGAGGTGGAACGAGATGAATATCGGAGGCGGTGAAGCTGCGGACCAACTGGTCCGCATGATGCTCTCTGGTGGTGAGGTCGCAGTTCGGCTGACCGGTTCGGCAGTGAAAAATCTTTTGGCCATATCGCTGGCGCTGGCGAAAAGCCACAAGAAGATCAGCGGCAAGGTCCGCATGGGCAAAATGCTGCAGCAGACACGGGATCTGCGGGGATTCCCCATGACGCAGGAGGAATAACGGGGGATCAGGCACAAGGCGCGGGAACCGAAATTGCTCTATGCGGCCATCCAAAACTCCAGAGATCCCAATGACCCCAAAAGCATGGTAGATGTTGTCATGCCGGCCACAGAGGTGGAACGGGCCAACTTGGTGTTCCAGAAGATGATGTACCAGCAGCCGGAGGCCCCCCAGAAGGAGCAGCCGGAACGGGAGCGGCAACCGGAGAAGGAACCTGGAACGCCAAAAAAAGATTCCCGGTCGGGACGCGCCTCGCGCGATACCAGCACCAGCTCTCCTATGCACGCCGGGAGCGCGGCGAGGACGACGAGTGATGAGCGGCCCTCCGTTGAGGGCCGCCTGCAGGACTATCGCGCACAGTTGGAGGAACAGCGGCGGCGCGCCCCGGCCAGGCAGAAAACCAAGACGCGGACCAAGACCAGATAATTGAGTGCTGTTTGGGGAAAGTGCTGGATATTCCGGGCCGGTTCAGGTATGGTTGCGTTACAGAAAAAGTGAAGGAGGCCAGATACCATGAAGGTCGTTTACTACTACAGAGGACGCACCGGCAGCGCAGGATTCCTGCTCCCGGAGGATATGGCACTGCTGAAAAGGCTGTTTGCGCACGGGAGCCTGCCGCCCAAAGCGCAGCTGCGAGGGAAACGCTGCTGGCTGTATCTCCGGGTGAACACGAACAATCCGGCAGCAGACGAGATCGGTATCAGCGGACAGGACACTTACCTGCGCCAATTTGCAGAAGTAAACAGCATGCAGATCGTCGGCGTATACAAAGATTATATGTGCGGATGGGACCTCCGGAGGCCCAGCCTCCGGTTCCTGGCGCGGGAGGCTGCCGAAAAGAAAATGGATTACATCCTGTCCTGTAAACAGGATCGGATCTACCGGGGCCACGACCTGCGGGGCCTCCTGCAGTATGAGGATCACATGCACGCCCTCGGTGTGGACATCCTGTATCCCTTCGAACAGGACTAAGCAAACAGGCATACATCCAAACAGCCTATGGGGCGTACCAATGCGGTGCGCCCCTGTTTTTCAGTTGGAGGTGAATGCCGCTGAATAAACCGGGCAGATCGGGAGGGATCCTCCCGTATCTGTTTCTCTACATCCCCGTGGTCTGGGCCGCTCTCCTGATTGCCCAGTCCCTCGGGAACGGCCTGCCGGAGCTGCTGACGAACCTGACCGCGGCCCTGCAGACTCCTTTGAAGATCCGCTGGACGGAACACAGCCTGATGAGCATCCTCGCCTGCACCGGCGCGTACATCATAGGCATCTGCCTGTATTGCACCACACAGGGCCGCACCCGTGACGGCGAGGAACACGGCTCGGCACAGTGGGCGTCTCCCAAACAGGTCAACGCTATGTTCTGTCAAAAGCAGAATAAGCCCCTGACACAAAATGTCCGTTTGGGGCTGGATACCCACAAGCACCGCAGGTCCCTCAACGTACTGGTCATCGGCGGCAGCGGCGCGGCCAAGACCCGCAGCTATGTCCTGCCTAACATTTTGGAGGCCAACACCAACTATGTGATCACCGATCCCAAAATGGAGGTGCTGACTGCCACCGGCGGCTACCTCAAAAGCCAGGGCTACGATGTGCGGGTGCTGAACCTTGTCAATCTGGAGCAGTCGGACGGATACAACCCCTTCCGCTATATCCGGGACGAGAAGGATGCCCTGCGGCTTGTCAATAACCTCATTCAAGCCACAACACCCCAGAACAGCCATGAGTCGGATCCGTTCTGGACCAAGGCCGAAACGGCGCTGCTGCAGGCCATCATCCTCATGCTGTTTCAGGAGGCGCCGGAGTCCGAGCAGAACTTTTCCATGGTCATGCGGGTGCTGGAATACGCGGAGGTAAAAGAGGACGACGAGGACCACGTCTCGCCGCTGGATCTGCTGTTCAGCGCCATTGAACGGGAGAAGCCGGACAGCGTCGCCGTCCGGCAATATAAGGTCTTTAAGATGGCGGCGGGCAAGACTTCCAAGAGCATCCTTGTGTCGACCGCTGTGCGTCTGGCCCCCTTTAACCTGCCCCAGATCCGGGCCATCACGGACCACGACGATATGGATCTGTACACGCTGGGAGAGAAGAAATGTGCCCTGTACGCTGTTATCCCGGACAATGACAATACCTATAACTTTTTGGTAAGTCTGCTTTATTCCCAGGTGTTCCAGACCCTTTACTACTGTGCAGACCAGATCCACCACGGTCCGCTGCCCCGGCATGTCCACTTCATCCTGGATGAGGCGCCCTCGGTCAATTTGCCGGGGCTGCCCCGCGAACTGGCAACCATGAGGTCCAGAAACATCTCCTGCAGCACCATCATCCAAAACATGGCGCAGATCAAGGAGCAGTTCAAGGACTCCTGGGAAACCATCCCCGGCAACTCGGACACCCTGCTGTACCTCGGCGGCAACGAGTCCAGCACCCACAAGTACATTTCCGAGGCCCTGGGCAAATCCACCATCGATACCAAGACTCATGGGGAAACCAAAGGTAAGTCCGGCTCATGGTCCACCAACATGCAGATCAGCGGCCGGGAGCTGCTGACGCCGGACGAAGTGCGCCGGTTGGACAACCGGTACGCCATCCTGCTCATTCGCGGTGCCGGACCGGTCATGGACCTGAAATACGATTTAATGAAACATCCCGCCGTCCGGCAAACCTCACTGGCTGGCGGGCCACCCTATATTCACCACAGGCAGAACCAAGCACCGGTGATTTCTGGACATGAATTTTTTGCGGCATTTTCCACCGATGACGCCAATGAAAACAAGGAGAATGCAGCATGAATCATAAATTCGAAAAGCGGGTCAAGCGCATTTACGCCA
>OGPL01002829.1_pt1 | contig 12058 bp, 10 predicted proteins | sample 1552901 | NCBI WGS metagenome assembly OGPL01 (sample SAMEA2580244, study PRJEB22360) | human gut metagenome | biome: human gut; feature: human-associated habitat; material: faeces | place: Denmark | collected 2008/2010 | reverse complement strand
AGATGAAGGTGGAGTTTGCCGAGGGTGCCGACCCCCACGCCACCATGGAGAATGTGCTGTCCGCCTGCAAGAAGGTGGAGGACGACTGCGAGATCTTTGACATCTGACCTCTTCCGGTCCGGTTCCCGGCATCGCTGCCGGGCGGCAGCTCTCCCCCTGTGGGAGAGCCTTTCTTTCCTCTGCCGCCGGGCAGCGGAAAACTCCTCTTTTTCGTGGAAAAAACGGGCAGTTTTCAACACTTTCCACGCACTTTTCAACACCCTTCGCGGAAAACTCCAAAAAGAAACGTGGAAAAGCAAGTTTTCTGCGGGAAAATCCCGTGGAAAACACGGGGGAAAGGGTGGAAAATCCATTTTTGTGGGGAAAACCTGTTGAATTCCACTGCGTTTTCCCGTTTTTTCTCAGAACCGCCGCAATCCGACAAAAGGAGCGTTTTGTATGACCAAAAAGCAAAAAAAGAGCCTGCAGCAGATCCTGATCGCGCTGGCCCTTGTGATCCTGCTCAAGCTGCTGCTCCGTGTGCTGCCGGCACTTCCCACCCCGGTGGAGCTGCTGCTCTACCTCATCCCGTACTTTGTGGTGGGCAAGGACGTGCTGCGCAAGGCCATCAAGGGTGTCAAGAACCGCCAGCCCTTTGACGAGTGCTTCCTGATGGCGGTGGCTACCGTAGGTGCCTTTGCCCTGGGCGACTATGTGGAAGGCTGCGCCGTTATCCTCTTTTACCAGATCGGCGAGCTGTTCCAGAGCGTGGCCGTGGGCAAGAGCCGCCAGAGCATTTCCAGCCTGATGGACATCCGCCCGGACTACGCCAACGTGGAGGACGAGGACGGCAAGCTGGAGCAGGTGGACCCCGATGACGTGGAGGTCGGCACCGTGATCGTGGTGCAGCCCGGCGAGCGGGTGCCCATTGACGGTGTGATCGTAGAGGGCACCTCCGCCCTGAACACCGCCGCCCTGACCGGTGAGAGCCTGCCCCGCGACGTCCAGACCGGAGACGAGGTCATCAGCGGCTGCGTGAACATGACCGGCCTGCTGAAAGTCAGGACTACCAAGGAATTCGGCGAGTCCACCGTCTCGAAAATTCTCGATCTGGTGGAAAATTCCAGCATGAAGAAGGCCCGCGCCGAAAACTTCATCACCCGCTTTGCCCGGGTATACACTCCGGCTGTCTGCTACGGTGCGCTGGCGCTGGCCTTCCTGCCGCCCATCGTGCTGCTGCTGATGGGCCAGCCCGCCCGCTTCGGTGACTGGGTCTACCGCGCCCTGACCTTCCTGGTCATCAGCTGCCCCTGCGCACTGGTCATCAGCATTCCGCTGAGCTTCTTCGGCGGCATCGGCGGTGCTTCCGCCTGCGGCATCCTGGTCAAGGGCTCCACCTATCTGGAGGAGCTGGCCCGCACCGGCATCGTGGTGTTTGATAAGACCGGAACCCTGACCCAGGGTACCTTCAAGGTGGTGGGCATCCACCCCGAAAACGGCGTGACCGGAGATGCCCTTGTGGAAGCTGCCGCTCTGGCTGAGAGCTGGTCCAAGCACCCCATCTCCCTGAGCATCAAGAACGCTTACGGCAAGGACATTGACCCGAACCGTGTGACCGATGTGCAGGAGCTGGGCGGCCACGGCGTGACCGCAAAGGTGGACGGCAAAACCGTCGCTGCCGGCAACGCCCGCCTGATGGCAAAGCTGGGTCTGACGGTTCCCGAGATCACCGAGCCGGGCACCATCGTCCATGTTGCCATGGAGGGCAGATACGCAGGCTATCTGCTCATCGCCGATGTGGTCAAACCCCACAGTGCCGCTGCCATCAAGGGCCTGAAACAGGCCGGTGTCCGCAAGACGGTCATGCTGACCGGCGACGCGGAGCCTGTGGCAAAGGCCGTTTCCGCCGAGCTGGGGCTGGATGAATACCATGCAGGTCTGCTGCCCGGCGACAAGGTGGACCAGATCGAAACGCTCCTGGCCGCAAAGCAGCCCAAAGAAAACCTCGCCTTCGTGGGCGACGGCATCAACGATGCCCCGGTTTTGTCCCGTGCCGATGTGGGCATCGCCATGGGGGCTCTGGGCTCCGATGCTGCCATCGAGGCCGCTGACGTTGTCCTGATGGACGATGACCCGGCCAAGATCGCGCTGGCCATGCGCATTGCCCGCCGCACCCTGCGCATCGTGTATCAGAACATCGTGTTTGCTCTGGCGATCAAGTTTGCCTGCCTGGTGCTGGGTGCGCTGGGTCTGGCCAGCATGTGGACCGCCATCTTCGCCGATGTGGGTGTGATGGTGCTGGCCGTGCTGAACGCCACCCGTGCCCTGTACACCAAAGATCTTGCAAAAAAGAACGCGCAGTGACCGTGCTTTCTGCCCCCGCCTGAGTGCTGATGCCCCGGCGGGGGCTTTTCGCTGCCGGTGAATTGCATTCTGCCCGGAGTGATGGTACAATAAGACACAGTGACCCCCGCCGCCGGACGTTTTTCCGGCAGATAGATGGAAGAAAGAAGGCTTTTTATTATGAGCATGAACACGGTTCCTGAGCGCCTGGCTGCCCTGCGGGCTGCCATGAAGGCCAACGGCGTGGACGTTTATCTGATCCCGGTGGGTGACCCGCATTCCAGCGAGTACCTGCCCGACCATTACACCTCCCTGACCTATTTCTCCGGCTTCCACGGCGAAAACTCCAACTTCGTCGTCACCCCCACCGAGAGCGCTGTCTGGGCAGACGGCCGCTACTTTGTGCAGGCCGAAAAGGAGATCGCCGGTACCGAGATCCAGCTGATGCGGATGGGTGAGCCGGGCGTGCCCACCGTGGAGGAATACTGCGGCAAGGTGCTGCCTGAGAACGGCGTGCTGGGCCTGTGCGGCCTGACCGCTTCCTGCGGGCTGGTGCGCGGCGTGCAGAAGGAGCTGGATGCTAAGAAGGGCACCATCAAGACCCTGAACCTTGAGGATGAGCTGTGGACCGAGGGCCGCCCCGCCCGGCCTGCCACCCCGGCATGGATCCTGCCCAAGGAGTATGCAGGCTTCTCCCCTGCCGAAAAGCTGGAGCGCCTGCGCGGCAAACTCAAGGAGCTGGGCTGCACCGCACAGCTGGTGGGCAAGCTGGATAATCTGGCCTGGCTGCTGAACCTGCGCGCCATGGATATCCAGTGCACTCCCTATGCCATGTCCTACTGCTATGTGACCCCGGAGCGCGCGGTGCTCTTCATCAACACTGCACGTCTGGGCGAGGAAGCTGCTGCAGAGCTCAAGGCCAACGGCGTGGAGATCCAGGAGTACGATGACGTGCTCAAGTTCCTGGCCGCTGAGACCGAGCCCCAGACCGTGCTGGCTGACCCTGCATCCGTGAACTTTGCCGTTTACGAGACCCTGCAGAACAACGCCGCCCTGACCGTGAAGGATGAGGCCGACCCCCTGCTGCCCATGAAGGGCGTGAAGAATGAGGTCGAGCTGGCTCACGACCGCGAAGCCCATCTGCGGGATGCGGTTGCCATGGTGCGGTTCCAGAAGGAGCTGGAAGAGCGTCTGGCTGCCGGGGAAGAGCTGACCGAGCTGACTGTGGACGAGATCCTCCACAAGTACCGCTCCGCACAGGACAAATTCATCGTGGAGAGCTTTGGCACCATTGCCGCCTACGGTGGAAACGCTGCCATGATGCACTACCACGCCACCGAGGAGGACCATGCCAAGCTGGAGCGCAAGGGCTTCCTGCTGGTGGACAGCGGTGCCACCTACCTGGACGGCACCACCGATATCACCCGCACCTACCCGCTGGGTGAGCTGACCGAGGACGAAAAGCTGTTCTACACCTGGACCCTGCAGTGCCACATCGACATTGCAAAGGCTGTCTGGCTGAACTACTGCGACGGCCACATGCTGGATACCATTGCCCGTGAGCCGCTGTGGCAGCACCTCATCAACTACCGCTGCGGCACCGGCCACAGCGTCAGCTTTGTGGGCAACGTCCACGAGGGTCCCCACGCCCTGAATGGCCGCAACACCACGGTGTTCCAGCCGGGCATGATCATCACCGATGAGCCGGGCGTGTATGAGGCCGGTCAGGTGGGCATCCGCATTGAGAACGAGCTGGAGTGCTACCACAAGGCCGACAACCAGTACGGCACCTTCCTGGCCTTCCGTCCGCTGACCTTTGTGCCCATTGCCACCTCTCCTGTGGTGCCCGGTGTCCTGACCCGGGACGAGCTGGACTGGCTGAACGCCTACCACCGCGAAGTGTTCGAGAAGCTGGCTCCCCACCTGAATGAAGAAGAGCGGGATTGGCTGGCAAAGAAGTGCGCTGCCATCGGAGCATAACCACAAAAAAGGGAGACCCCGCAGGGGGTCTCCCGATTTTGGTTTATTCTTTCCGGTTTTTCCAATATTCCTTGGCTTCCTCAATGATCTTTTTGAAGGGGCCGGAGGGGTAGGTGCTCTCGGCGATATCCACCAGGAACTTGTACAGCTGGGGCCGCACCTCCTCGTACATTCCAAGGCGGGTGTAGAGATCTTTATAATACCGGAACGTCTGGATCTTGTTCTGCACGATGGAAGCCGGGTTGATCTGGGTGTGGCAGATGCTCTGGGGATTCTGGACGTAGTAGTAACCGGCGTTGTCAATGGAGACAAAGGTCTCGGCATACTGGATATACTGCATGTTGAACACCAGATCCTCGGCCCATTTCAGCTCGCTGGTGAACTGGATGTCATTGCCGGTGAGCAGGATGCGGCGGTAGAGCTTGTTCCAGAGCACACTGTAAAAGTAGGAGGCGGGCTTGTCCATCAGCCGCAGGGCAAAGGTGTCCTTGTCGTAGACCCCGGCGGGCAGGAAACCGTATTCCCGTACCTCAGGGGGCCGGGCAACGCTCATCACGCCCAGATTGTCCTCCAGCTTTTCCAGCACCTGCTCGGGCTTTGTGGCCCCGGCGGGGATCACCATCTTGTAGGGCGCGATCACAAGGTCTGCGTGGTGCGTCTCGGCGGCTTCCACCAGATGCTGGGTGAAGTCCGGGTCAATGTAGTCATCGCTGTCCACGAACTGGACATACTCGCCCCCGGCCAGCTTCAGGCCCAGGTTGCGGGTATCGGACACGCCGGAGTTCTCCTTGTCCACCAGCACGATGCGGCTGTCCTTGGCGCGGAACTCCTCACACACGGGCAGGCTGTGATCCTTGGAGCCATCGTTCAGGATGATGAGTTCGATGTTTTTATAGGTCTGGTCCAGGATGCTGCCGATGCAGCGGGCCAGATGATTCTGAGCGTTGTATACGGGCAGGATGATGCTGACGAGCGGCTGATCCATGGCGGTGTCCCCCATTTCTTTTTTCGTCCATAATACTCCCTCATGGCGCAAAAATCAAGCGCTGTGCAGAGAGAAAGGAGGAGCGGATATGATCTTTCACATTGCGGTGTGCAGCCCGGACCCTGTGCTGCGGGGCCGGGTGCAGCGCCACTGCATGGAATATTATGCCCGCCGGGCCGATGCCTGCATCGTGGAGCAGCTGGAAAGCACGGCGGCCCTGCTGCGGCAGGAGGAAGCGGGCTCCCGGTACGAGCTCTACCTCATCGAGCTGCCTGCCGCCAACCCGTGCAGCGGCCTGCAGGCGGCGGCAGAGCTGCGCCGCCGGGGTGTGCGGGCCCCGCTGGCCTTTCTGGCCCACACCACGGCCTATGCCTACGAAGCGTTCCGGGTGGACGCGATGCAGTACCTGCATATCCCGTTCCGTCCGGAGCAGCTGACAGCCCTGCTGGACCGGGCCACCGAGCCGGAATACGGCCCGGTCATCCCGGTCACCACGGCCATGGGCCTGCGGGCCCTGCCCTTTGCGGACATCGAGTATCTGGAGTGCACCCACCATGTGGTGCACTACCACCTTGCCAGCGGCGAGGACGTGGCCTCTCTCTCCCTGCGGGTCCCCTTTTCCGAGGTGGCAAAGCCTCTGCTGGCCGATGCCCGTTTTCTGCAGCCCCACCGCTCCTATGTGGTCAACCTTGCCGCCGCCGCCCAGCTCTCCTCCGGGGAGCTCTGGATGCGCAGCGGGGCACGGGTGCCCATCCCCCGGGGGCGTGAGCCCGCCGTAAGGGCGGCGTTCCGGGCGTTTCTGGAAGGGTAAGGTGTCTTACAGGAGCAGCTCGTTTCCTTTGCGGTCGGAGCAGCTGGCTCTCAGAAAATCGGTCACCCGCGCAACAATGGCGGCATCCACAGACCGGGCGTGAACCGGACAGCGGGAAACACAGCGCATACAGGTAATGCACCTGGACGGATCGGTAACGGTGAAGTTATCGTAGGAGATGGCTCCCACGGGGCATTCCCGTGCACAGAGTCCGCAGGAAGTGCAATTGGCATTGACAGTGGGAATCAGCCCGGCCCGCTTTTCTTTGCAATTATGCTCTCCGGGAATTGGCGGGCAGGTATCGGAGCCGGAAGTGAATTTTTCGAGGATCTGCTTGCCGAAAACGGTCAGCTGCTGGCAATCGGCATCGTCCGGACGGCCGGCGGCAAATTCAGGCAGCAGACTGTGTGCCGCAACGGCAGAAACTGTGGCAATGGGCTGGAACCCGGCGTTCCGGGCATAGTCTTCCATCTGGGCAAGGGTGTTATCAACGGCACGGTTGCCGTAGACCGCTGCCAGGGCGCAGCGGGCACCATTGCCCTGTAAGAGCGCCAGACGGTCCAGAGCGGGCTGAGGTGCCATGGCTTCAAAAGCAGGCATTGCAATCAGAACGAGGTCACCTGCGCTGAATGGAATGGCAGGTGCGGTAAAGTTCTGTGCGGACAAATCGATGGTCTGCACATTCGGCCAGGTCTGAGTGATCGCTTTTGCAACACGTTCCGTGCCGCCGGTGGGGCTGAAAATGAGTTGGAAGCAGTTCATAAGAAAATCCTCCTTGATGTAAAAAATAAAACTACATCTTAAAATGGAGTATACCACTGAAAAGATGTAGTGTCAATATTTACACCAAAAGGAAAATGCGATAAAATAAGAGAGGGAGGGCTGCGCCTATGCACATCAGCAATAAATGTTCCATTGCGGTGCACTGTCTGGTTTTTCTTTCAGAGTACGGTGAAAGGGAAAAAGTGACCAGTGAACTGCTTTCATGTTCGACAGGGTGCAACCCGGTCACCATTCGGAATATCCTCAGTGCCCTGAAAAAAGACGAGATCATCACGGTAAAGCCCGGCACGGGCGGTGCGGCGCTTGCTCTGCCGCCGGAAAAGATCGATCTGTATCGGATCTGTTCCGTCGTAGACCCGGAGGCAATTGATAAAATGATCGGGATCCATGGTTCTCCTTCGCCCTTTTGTCCGGTGGGCCGGAACATCGGCAATGTGCTGGGCAAAACCTACGATACGTTGAAAAATAATTTGATTGCCAGTATGAAAACCATCACGCTGGAACAGATCCTTGCCGATTATCACGCGGTTCTGGCAGAAGAAAAAAATAAGAAGAGCTGAAAATATAAAACCCCGCCTTTTTTGGCGGGGTTTTATTGCTGTATCCTTATACCTTATTCCAGTCCAGCTCCGTCCAGTCGGTCAGGAACTGGTCGCTGACCTCCCGCAGGGCGGGCTCATCGGATTTGCTGGCGGCATCGGCGATGCCGATGACGCGGAAGCCAGCGTCGTGGGCGGTGCGGGCGGCGTAGAGGGAATCCTCACAGACAACGCACCGGTCGGGGTCAGTGCCGCCCAGGCGTGCAAGGGTCTGGAAAAATACATCCGGCCTGCTCTTGTGGAGCGCCCCCTGTGCCTCCACATAGAAGTCGAAATATTCATCGATGCCCAAACGGGTGAGCACGGTGCGGCACTGGGCGCTCCAGGTGTTGGAGCAGATGCACATGCGGGCACCCTCGGCCTTCAGGCGGGCCAGCAGCTCCCGCACGCCGGGCTTGAGCTCCACGGTCTCGTAGAGCTTTGTGATAACATCCCACATCACATCGTTGTAGTCCTCCATTTTCAGGGGCAGGTCGTACTCCCGGATGAGGTAGGCCGCGCCATCGGCCATGCCCATGGTCAGGAGTGTTTTGTGGAGGTCAGATTTTGGGGTGCGGCCATAGCGGGCCAGCAGGGCATCGGGCGCACCCTCCCATACCACGGTCATGCTGTCGGTCAGGGTGCCGTCCATATCAAAGATCCAGTTGTTGCAGTGCATTGTTTTACCTCCACCATCGTTTCACACAAGTTAACAAAATTATACCATGGATTTTGTTCCAAAAACAGGGAGAATTTTTCCGGAAAATATGGTATACTTCTGACAGATTTCCAAAGAATGACTAGGAGGCGTTCCAGATGGCACAGAATGATACCCCGGTCAAGGCACTGGTGCTGGCAGGCGGCGGTGCGCGCGGCAGCTATCAGGTGGGTGTGTGGCGTGCCCTGACCGAGCTGGGCTGGCGGCCCCAGATCATCACCGGCACCAGTGTGGGCAGCCTGAACGGCGCCATGTTTGCGCTGGATCTGTACGAAACGGCCCGGGATATGTGGATGAGCATCCGCAGCCAGGACGTGATGGAGCTGCCGGAGGAAAACGCCGACCTTTCTGAGCTGCACGCCTTCCTGCGGGAAGTGGTGCGGGACGGCGGCATGGACGTGACCCCGCTGGAAGAGATCGTGGAGCGGGTGCTGGATGAGGATGCCCTGCGGGCTTCGCCCATCCGGTTCGGCCTTGTCACCGTGGAAAAGCGGGGGCTGAAGCCCCGGGAGCTGACGCTGGAGGATATCCCGGCGGGCAAGGTAAAGGATTATTTGCTGGCCTCGGCCGCCTGTTTCCCCGCCCTGCGGGCAAAGCAGATCGACGGGGTGCAGTTCCTGGATGGCGGCTACCGGGACAATATGCCCACCGCGCTGGCCCAGAAGATGGGCGCGGAGGAACTGGTCTGTGTTGATCTGGAAGGGGTGGGCATCACCCTGCCCAACCGCACCGGCCTGCCCACCACCATGATCCGCAGCTACTGGGAGCTGGGGGATATCCTCCACTTTGACCCCGATACCGCCAGACGGAACATGGAGCTGGGCTACTACGATACCCGCCGCGCCATGGGATACCTGCGGGGCTGCGCCTATGCCGTTTCCACCAGCGCCGAGAGCTGTGAGGATGCCGCCGCTTTTGCGTGGAAATTCCAGCAGGTGCAGAAGGCGGTGCGGGAAAAATACCCCGTGACCCTGACAGCGGATGCGGCCCTGCTGCTGGCCAACATGAAGGATGCCCAGCTGGCCCCGCTGGAAGCTGCCGCCGAGGATGCGGGCGTGGACCCCACCGTGTTCTATACCACCCGAACACTGGCGGAAGCCTTTTTGGAAAAATGCGACCGGGAGCGCATCGAGAGCTTTGCGCCCCTGTTTGAGGGCAGCGGCAATGCGGCACAGGCCGCACGGGCCGCTCTGCTGCCCAATACGTTCTTACAGGCATTGGTCTGCCGTGCCCTTACCGGGCCGGTACTGCCGGAGGTGATCGAGGAATGAAGGTCTATCAGGGACACAGCGCCTCGCCGGGCCTTGTGATGGGGCAGGTGAGCCGGTTGGAGCGCTGGCACGAAAATTTTGCCACCGGGCCGTTCAACGCGGAACGGGAACAGCGTCTGCTGGAAAACGCTGTCAGGACAGCCCAGCGTGAGCTGGACGGCATGGCAGACCGCAGCGGCCCCACGGAGCAGGCCATCTTCCTGTTCCAGAGCATGATGCTGGAAGATGAAGGCTTTATGAACGAGGTCAAATTCCAGATCAAGGCGGGCATCAGCGCTGCCGAAGCCATGTACCGTGCGGGCAACCGCTATGCAGAGCAGCTTGCGGCCATGGAGGACAACGCCTACATGCAGCTGCGCAGTGCGGATATTCTGGATGCTGCCCGCCGCGTGGTGAACGTGCTGACCAACCGTCCCCGGGTCTGGCTGGCACTGGATCACCCGGTGATCCTGGCGGCAGAGATGCTGATGCCCAGCGATCTGTTCAGCGTTCCGGCGGGAATGATCCTGGGCATCATCACTTCGGAGGGCAATAAGCAGAGCCACGCGGCGATCATTGCGCGGGCCATGCACATTCCCTGCGTGGTGCAGGTGGGGCAGGCGTTCCTGAACGACTGTGACGGCCGTACTGTGGTGCTGGATGCCAACAACGGCGAGTGCATCCTGGACCCGGATGCCAACACCCGCCAGCAGGCGGTCAGCCGCATCTGCGAGCTGCAGTGGGAGAGCGAGGAAGCCGCCCGCATCAGCGTCCTGCCCAACCGGACAAAGGATGATGTGCCGTTTGAGCTCCTGGCCAACTGCTACGGGCAGGAGGATATCGAATCGGCGCTGCAGGCAGGCGCTTCCGGCGTGGGCCTGCTGCGCAGCGGCTATATGATGCTGCCGGGCCGCCCGGTGGACGAGCAGGAGCAGTTCGTGTTCTATCAGTCCTGCATTGCCGCCGCAAAGGGCGGTGTGGTGACAGTGCGCACCTTTGATTTTGGTGTGGACCGCGCCATGGCCGATATCCATAGGGGGCTGGAATCCTCCAAGCTGGGCCTGCGGGGCATCCGCAGCAGCCTGCGCCAGACCCATCAGTTTGAGACGCAGATCTGCGCCCTGCTCCGGGCGGCAGCCCACGGCCCCCTGCGGGTCATGTTCCCCATGGTGACCAACCTCGAGGATTGGGATGAGGCCATGCGGCTGGTAGCGCACTGCCGCCAGCTGCTGCGGGAGCGCGGGGAGGAGTTTGACCCGAACACGCCCTTTGGCGTAATGTTCGGGGTGCCCTCGGCCTGCCTGACGGCAGAGGAATTCGTGGAGCATGGGTGCAATTTCTTTGTCATCGAGACAAACGACCTGACCCAGTACACCCACGCGGTAGATCGGGATATCTCCATTGCCGAGCGCTACTACCGCCCAGCCAGCCACGCAATGAAAAAGCTCATCCGCATGGTGGTGGAGGCTGCCCGGGAGGGCGGGATCCCCGTGACCATCTGCGGCAGCGCGGTGGGCAATCCGGCCAACACCCTGCAATATCTGCAGCTGGGCCTGCGGAGCTTCTCCGTCAGCCCGCAAAACCTCATTGAGGTGAAAAAAGCGCTGATGAACGCGAAAATAAAGTAAACAAAAAGGACGGCATGCGCCGTCCTTTTTGTATATGTGGAAATAAAAATTACTCCAAGTTACCCGTCAGGGTCATCACGGCGGAGAGCACCGCCAGCGGAGCGGTCTCGCACCGGAGGATGCGGGGGCCGAGGCCGACCGTTTTCACACCGGCATTGGCGGCCATTTCGGCCTCTTCCACGGCAAAGCCGCCCTCGGCACCGGTGATGAGGGCGATCTTCAGCCGCTGGCCGTCGGCAGGCTGTGCGTCTGCCAGCAGCTGGCGCAGGGGCGCGCCGCCCAGCTCGTAGCAGAAGAGCACGAGATCGTACCCTTCCAGACTGCGGCAGAGAGCCCCGAAGTTGGGCAGGGGCAGGGCGACATCCGGCAGCACGCCCCGGCCGCACTGCTTGGCGGCTTCAAAGGCGATGCGGTTGTAGCGCTCGTTTTTCTGCTCCTCCTTTTTGGGGGCGGCCACGCAGTACCGGCTGAAGAAGGGCACGATGTGGGCTGCGCCCAGCTCCACGCCGTGCTTGATGATCTGCTCCAGCTTGTCCTGCTTGGGGTAGCCCACCAGCAGGGTGACGTCCACAGTGGGTTCGGCGGCGCTGGGATAGCCCGGCTCCACGCTGAACTCCACCGTCTCCGGCCCAAAGCCGGTGATGGTGGCGGTGTATTCCACGGCGTTGCCGTCACATAAGATGACAGTGTCCCCCAGCTTGCCCCGCATCACGCGGGAAAGATGATGGGCATCGGCCCCCCGCAGGGTGGCGGTGCCATTGGAGATTTCGGTTGTAAAATAACGGTGAGGCATAGTGGTTCTCCTTAAACGTCCTCGCCCTCTCAGTCTTTGCTTCGCAAATCCAGCTCCCCCAAAGTGGGAGCCTTTGGCAGTCCACGCAAACTTCATCTTTTTGCCAAGGCCTCTCCCTTTGGGAGAGGTGGCACCGAAGGTGACGGAGAGGGCAAGCCAGCTGAAAGAAATCATGAAAGCTTCTGTAATTACGCTTTTTTACAAATAATG
>OGPL01002823.1_pt1 | contig 12075 bp, 8 predicted proteins | sample 1552901 | NCBI WGS metagenome assembly OGPL01 (sample SAMEA2580244, study PRJEB22360) | human gut metagenome | biome: human gut; feature: human-associated habitat; material: faeces | place: Denmark | collected 2008/2010 | reverse complement strand
GTGGATGGCGTGAATGTGGACAATCGTGTGTATCGCATAAAGACGGAAGCTACAGAAAACGGCGGTGCCATTATGCAGGGTGAGCACGTCAAGGTGGAGACCCGTTACACTGGCAAAACGGAGGAGGTGAGCAGCAAGGAGACTAAGAACTACTCCAAGACGGAGCTAAACCGTAGTGTCATCAATCCTTCGCAGATAAAGCTTATTCTCACTACTTATCGTGATGCCGTTTATACGGAGATGTTCAACGACCCACAGCGTGAACCGCAGTTTGAATATCTGCCCAAAACACTTATCTTTGCACTCAACGAGGCTCATGCTACGAATATTGTCAATATTGCCAAGGATGTGTTCGGTGAGGTCTGTCCTAATGCAGACATGGATAGATATGTGCAGAAAATCACTTACTCGTCGGGCGATAGCAATGAGCTGATTCGTCAGTTTCGCAACGACCGTGACTTCCGCATAGCAGTCACTTGTACGCTTGTGGCTACAGGCACTGATGTGAAACCGCTTGAAGTGGTGATGTTCATGCGTGATGTGGAGTCTGAGCCACTTTACATTCAGATGAAGGGACGTGGTGTGCGCACCATTGGCGATGAGCAGCTTCGCAATGTCACACCTAATGCCGTTAGCAAGGATTGTTTCTTCTTGGTGGATGCGGTGGGCGTTACCGAACATACAAAGTCTATCCCAGAACAGGGCGAGGGTCCAGACACGGAGGTTATTACATTAAAGGTACTTTTGGAGCGCATCGCCCACGGCAATCTTCCAGATATGTATATCAAGCGTCTTGCTTCCACGCTTGCCCGACTGCATAACAAGGCGGATGGCGAGCAGCGTGCGGAATTTGAGCGTCTTGCCCACGACTCTATGGATGCTATCGCATCACGCATATATAATGCCTTGGAGAGTGGCGAACTGCCACCTTTCAACAACATCAACGAGCCTAACAATGAGCGCAAAGGACTTGTCGCTCCTGTGGCTAACCATGCAGATGCTCGCAAGTATATCCTTATTCTTGCAGCTGGCTTCGTGGCTACGCTGATGCCTGGCGAGGACACGCTGATTTCAAAGGGCTTTTCCGTGGAGGAGGCAAAGGAAACGACAAGTGCCTTTGAGCAATATTGCCATGACCACCAGGACGAGATAGAGACTCTGCGCATATTGTACAATCAGAACGGTGAACCTATAACATACTCTATGTTGAAGGACTTGGAGAACAAACTGAAGATGGAGAACAATAAGTTTTCTGCCAAACAGCTTTGGAACTCGTATGCCATTGTCTGTCCCGACCATGTGCGCCGTGCCGCTAAGAAAGAAGAGAGTGATGCACTTACAAACATCATCCAACTTGTGCGCTATGCCTTCCGGCAGATTGAGCGGCTCGACAGTGTATGTACCACGGCACGACAGTATTTCAATCTTTGGTGCGGACAGTGGCATCGTGATATTTCTGACCGTCAGAAGCAGCTCATGAGCGAGGTGGTTGATTATATTGCAGCCAACGGAGCTTGCACCGTGCGCGATATTCGTGATGATGACAAGACACAGGCAGCACAGATGATTCGGGCTTTCGGCTCGATGCAGAAAGCTGACGAGGCACTTCTCTCATTGTTTAATTTTGTAGTATTAAGAAAAACAGCTTAAATATGGCAAACAATATATCTACCGAGCAGACGCTCACAAAGAAAGTTTGGAATCTTGCCACTACTCTCGCAGGACAGGGCATTGGCTTCACCGATTATATCACGCAACTCACTTATCTGCTTTTCCTCAAAATGGATGCAGAGAACGTAGAGATGTTCGGCGAGGAGTCGGCTATCCCCGCAGGCTATCAGTGGCATGAGCTTACTGAGCTTGACGGTCTTGAACTCGTGAAGCAGTATGAGGACACATTGCGTGTTCTTAGCAGCCAAGACAATCTCATTGGTACTATCTACACCAAGGCGCAGAATAAGATAGACAAACCAGTGTATCTTAAAAAGGTCATTACGATGATTGACGAGGAACAGTGGCTTATCATGGATGGCGACGTGAAAGGTGCTATTTATGAGAGCATCTTGGAGAAGAACGGACAGGATAAAAAGAGTGGCGCAGGACAGTATTTTACCCCACGTCCTCTCATTCAGGCTATGGTGGATTGCATCCGTCCGCAGATTGGAGAGACGGTATGCGACCCTGCCTGTGGCACAGGCGGTTTCCTCCTTGCTGCCTACGACTATATGAAGCATCAGACGCAGGACAAGGCAAAGCGTGATTTCCTCCGCAACCAAGCCTTGCATGGTGTTGACAACACACCACTTGTGGTCACACTCGCTTCCATGAACCTTTACTTGCATGGTGTGGGCACAGACCGCAGTCCAATCGTTTGCGATGACTCCTTGGAGAAAGAGCCAGCTACTTTAGTCGATGTCATCCTTGCCAACCCTCCTTTCGGCACTCGTCCCGCGGGGTCGGTGGACATCAATCGCCCGGACTTCTATGTGGAGACGAAGAACAATCAGCTCAACTTCCTTCAGCACATGATGCTGATGCTCAAAACTGGTGGTCGTGCTGCCGTGGTGCTGCCCGACAACGTGTTGTTTGAGGGTGGTGCTGGCGAGACTATCCGCAAGCGTCTGCTCTCGGAGTTTAATCTTCACACCATTCTTCGCCTGCCTACTGGCATCTTCTATGCGCAGGGTGTCAAGGCCAACGTGTTATTCTTCACCAAGGGGCAACCTACTAAAGAGGTGTGGTTCTACGACTACCGTACTGATATCAAGCATACGCTTGCCACTAACAAACTGGAGCGTCATCATCTCGATGACTTCGTGAAGTGCTACAACCCAGAGAACATCAACGCTCGCACCGAGACTTACGATGCCGAGAAGAATCCTTCTGGTCGTTGGCGCAAATATCCTGTTGAGGAGCTTACCGCTCGCGACAAGACTTCGCTCGACATCACTTGGATAAAACAAGGTGGCGAAGAGGAAGAGCATACGCTTGCCGAACTGATGGCTACAATCAAGGAGCAGAGCCAGAACATCAGCAGTGCAGTGAGCGAGTTGGAGAAGTTGTTGAGGAATATTAAAGAGGACTAAAAATGAACGGAAATATAGTAAAAATAGAAAGTGAGGAAACACTATTCAAAATGGTTTCTTCACTTATCGAGAATAGTCGCAAACATATAGCAAAGACTATAAGTGCGACTACAGTAAGTACCTATTATGAAATAGGGCATTATGTAGTGGAATATGAGCAACAAGGTTGTCTAAGAGCTTCCTATGGAAAACAAGTTGTCAAGAACTTGTCTGATAGATTAACCAGGCAATATGGTCGAGGATGGTCTGTAGCCACTCTTACAAATTGCAGAAAGTTTTATGTGGCATATAAAAAATCGGATGCAATGCATACAATTTCTGCTTCTGCCAATTCCGTATGCAATGCACCCGAAATTCAAAAGTTCTCTCTTTCGTGGAATCACTACCAAGTATTGATGCGAATAGATGATTTGGCGGAAAGAAACTTCTATGAGATTGAAGCACAAAAACAAAATTGGGACTACCGATGGCTAAAAAGACAAGTGGCAAGCAGTCTATACGAGCGCATTGCCTTAAGCCGTGACAAGAGTGAAGTCTTCAGATTAGCATTGGAAGGTCAAACTGTAGAAAAAACTTCGGATATCATCAAGAGTCCTATTTCTTTAGAATTTGTTGGACTGAAACCTGATGAAAGTTATAGTGAGTCAAAACTGGAGAATGCCATCATCAGCAAGATACAGAAATTTCTCCTTGAAATGGGGAAAGGCTTCTTGTTCGAAGCCCGACAGAAGCGATTTACTTTCGATGAAGACAACTACTATATAGATTTGGTGCTCTACAACCGCTTGTTACAGTGTTATGTTCTTATCGACTTAAAAATCGACAAACTCACTCACCAAGACCTCGGACAGATGCAGATGTATGTCAACTACTTTGACCGATATGTAAAGCAGGACTTCGAGAAACCTACCATCGGTATCTTGCTCTGCAAGGAGAAAAACGATGCGTTGGTAGAACTCACTCTTCCTAAAGACGCAAACGTCTATGCAGCGGCTTACCAGCTCTATCTGCCCGACAAAGCCTTGCTGCAAGCCAAGGTGAAGGAATGGATTGAGGAGTTTGAGGAGAATGAGGAGATAAAGAAATTAGAGGAAGATTAAACAAAACTCAGAATGAATACAAAAGCGTTACGCCAAAAGATACTCGACCTTGCGATACATGGAAAACTTGTACCGCAAGACCCTAATGATGAACCTGCATCGGTGCTGCTTGAACGCATCCGTGCAGAGAAAGAACGTCTTATAAAAGAGGGAAAAATCAAGAAGCCAAAGAAATCTAAGGCTGCTTGTGATAAGCCGCATTATCCCTTTGAACTGCCGAAGGGGTGGGTGTGGACGACTTTAGGAGAAATTGGTTCTTGGCAATCAGGAGCAACACCAAGCCGTATGAATAAAGACTATTATGGGCGCAATATTCCTTGGCTGAAAACTGGTGATTTGAATGACGGAACAATAATATACATACCAGAATACATTACTCAAAGGGCTTTAGAAGAAACATCTGTACGACTAAACCCTAAAGGAAGTGTACTTATTGCTATGTATGGTGCGACCATTGGAAAAATAGGAATATTGTCATTCCCAGCAACAACAAATCAAGCTTGTTGTGCTTGTTATGAGTACAGTATAAACCAAATGTTCTTATTTTATTTCTTACTTGCCAATCGTGAGAATTTTATTGCAATGGGAGGCGGTGGGGCACAACCAAATATATCTAAAGAAAAAATAATTTCTACAAATATGCCATTACCGCCATTGAAAGAACAAGAAAGAATAGTGGAAGAGATTGAACGTTGGCTATCATTTGTGGATATAGTTGAAAAAGAAAAATCAGATTTACAGTTAACAATTTGCCTGGCTAAATCCAAAATCCTCGACCTCGCCATTCACGGCAAACTTGTACCGCAAGATCCCAATGACGAGCCTGCCAGCGAACTGCTCAAACGCATCAATCCAAAGGCAGTAATCACTTGTGATAACCCCCATTATCAGAACTTGCCATTTTCTCTACCGAATAGTTGGATTTGGTGTTGTCATAATCAGATATTTGATATTTCGGGCGGTTCTCAACCTCCGAAAAGTCAATTCAGTATTCGACCTAAATCAGGTTATATTCGGCTCTATCAAATAAGAGATTATGGAGAAAATCCTGTACCTGTATATATACCAATAGAATCTGCAACAAAACGAACTGCAAAAGGAGATATTTTGTTAGCGCGATATGGTGGTTCCCTTGGTAAAGTTTTTATAGCTGAAGATGGTGCATATAATGTAGCAATGGCAAAAGTTATAATCAAAAGTAAAGGCTTGATTTTCAAAAATTATGCCTACTATTATTATCTGTCGAATCTTTATCAAAGAAAACTAACTGAAATATCAAGGACTGCACAAGCAGGTTTTAACGCGGGCGATTTTGAAGATTTATTCTTTCCTTTACCACCATACAATGAACAAAAAAGGATTGTAGATGCTATTAATAAAGCATTTACAACCCTTGATAGAATTATGGTGAATTTATAAACTTTCCATGATATTGTTGAACGATGCGAATATTTCTTCTATCTTATCAGTGATTCTTTTTTGTTCTGATAAAGGTGGAAGGAATATTGGCATTGCCAAATACTTTTCCAAAATGAGATTATGCAACCCTGTAGTCTGTGTTTGCATTTGTCTCATGACACCTTGCTTATACTTTGCAAGTATGGTATAATACAGAAACTTGCTTGTTATCAAATCCTTATGTACGATGCGCAGTACCATTGTAAAATTGCTGAAAGAGAACACTGCATCTTTACCTTCATATAATATGGCTCTGCCTACAGGATTGTTGTCGCTACCACCAGATTTCTCAACAACCAAATCACCATTTTTGAGATGGCGTTGATTGAAAGCACGTTGTTCAACATCAATGTACTCAATCTTTGAATAGTCAAGTTGAAAGTCTTTAGTAAAGTTGGCATTGCGTATAACACCCACATTTACAAAAGGTTCTTTCTTTCCTTTCCAAAGTCCATTAATATTTTCACATAGTTCTTTTATTGTCGTTATAGCCCACCCACTGGGCAAGTTCTGATAATGGGGGTTATCACAAGTGATTACTGCCTTTGGATTGATGCGTTTGAGCAGTTCGCTGGCAGGCTCGTCGTTCGGGTCTTGCGGTACAAGTTTGCCGTGAATGGCGAGGTCGAGGATTTTGTTTTTTATATTCGTTATAAGCTTTATAAGATTATCCTCACCCGATTCAAGCATATTGATAAACTCAAAATAATTATCAACTTCGTCAATAATTTTATCTTGTTCATTTAATGGTGGTAGTGGCAAAAACATCTTTTCCAAATTATATTTTGGAAGCCCTTCTCTTCCACTTCCTGTTATCTTCATGCTTTTAACAAAGAAAGATGACAAGATGAATGCGTGTAAATATTTTGGTCTAACTTGTATGGAACGTAAAATACAAACATGCTGACTTACATTCCCTTTACTAAAATTATCGGGAACGATTGCGCATCTACCTAATGAACCTCCAGTAATATTAAGCAATAAATCATTTGCTACGACTTCTGTTCCTATCATTGATTGATGTACTTCATCCGAAATGTATTTGATGTCAGAAAGAACAATACCAGTGTTATATACATTTTGCGAACGAAAGAAAGGTATTCCTGTATTAGAATAGTTACTTCCTTTTGGTGTACTTCCTGAGCCTATTTTAGAACATACTTCTCCAACCGTCGTCCACACCCACCCCTTCGGCAGTTCGTAGGGATAATGCGGCTTATCACAAGCAAAAACGGGGCACTTGCAAAAACCTTGGTGAAACTTTTTATCTTCACCAAGACTTTGAGTAGTTATCCACGGTCATATGCCTTATATGAAGTTTCTGTTCGTTAGGTCAGATGTTTGTCTTGGGCTTCCTTCAGATTCCATCTTGCGATGGATACCATTGCCGTCGACTATACAATTTCCGCTATTAGGGCTTGCTCGGGACTTTCACCCGTTAGACAATGCTCATGCCGAGAGTACCAACAAGACTGATCTCCCACATGAGGAGACCAGCCTTTGGGGTCGTCTTTGTCCTTGAACAAAGACTCTATTGTCGATTACGTTACATCGTTACCTTCGTCGAAACCACACGGCCATTGGCCATCGTTACCGTGACAATGTAGAGACCAGCACCCTGATCGGAGAGGTCGAGGGTGTCGGCATAAGCCTAACGCACCGTGCGACCGTCTATGGTACGAATCATGATCTGGGCCGTCTCGCCACCAGCCACCTTCACCGTCTTGCCCGCCACGACCAGCGCACTGCTTTCCACAGCTTCCACATTTCCGATAGAAGCCTCTCTTTTGCTCACCATAGCTACCCCTCCAATAGTTGCTTGATACTCTCCACAGAAGAGTCAACGTAAGGCACGGCATCAAAGCGGCCCTGTATGTAGCCTTTCTCCGCATCCATGTTTTCGCGGAAGTCCTTAAAGTCGTACAATGAATACACCTCCGTAGAACCATCTTCCGACTTGTTGACAAAGACTATCTGATCTCTTCTCAGCCGTCTGACATCTATCAAGTTGGTGTTGTGGGAAGAAAAAAGCAGCTGACTTCCATCGGAGGCATGGATCAAGTCGAGGATGAAGTCGGCCAATCTGGTATGCAGGCCCATGTCAAACTCGTCTATCATGATGCCCTTTCTGTTCTTGACGACATCCAGGAGCCGTATCAGTATCTGGAAGAGCTTCCTTGTTCCGTGAGACTCTTCGAGATCCAAATCGAACATCACGTCCTTGTTGTGATGATGGAAGGTCTTGAACTTGAGCAAATCGACCAACTTGAAAGAAATCTCTTCATGGCCCGAGACCGCTACCGGGGCAGAGACCTGCTCCTTTCTCGCTTCTATGTCCGTAATGTCCGTGTCGCACACCTCAAGAGCCTTGAGGATGACGTTCTTGTAGGCATTGAAACCATGAAGGGCCACCACGTCGTTCACATTCACCAATCCCAGAAGAAACTGGTTCATGAAGTAGCGATACAGTCGTTGGGCTATCTCTCTATTCATCGAACTGGCCCTGCTCAAAAAGAGATTCTTGTCGCTGGTGTTCAGTACCACGTCGGCGGGCTTGCTGATGACCCCTGTGCCAAAACGATACTTGCCATCGGCTTGACGGACAAACATCTTGGCGCGTCTGCCCAGCGGATAATGATAAAGACTTTCCGAGAGAATCCTGGTCTTTGTCAAATCAAAAGAGTATTCATACTCTATATTGTCACACACAAAGTCTATCAGAAAACTGCTTGGTTTCTCCTGCCAGCCATCAAACTTGAATGGCTCGAAGTTGAACACTGCTCCTTCGTTGTGAAGATGCGATTCCAGGATCATCCTACAGCAGAAGTTGATGGTCTTCAAGATATTCGACTTGCCTGAGGCGTTAGGCCCAAACAAGCCAACAGATTTCAGAACGGGGACGCCATTCCAGTCTATGACATTGTGCCTCAATTCGCGGGTCAGCGCGGTATTGATATTGGCTGCCCGGAAGTCAATTCTCACCCTATCTTTAATGGAAAAGAAATTTTCAAACTCTATTTTCAATATCATCAGAACGCGTATTTTGGAGTTTTCCCACAAAATTAGCCATTTATTTTGACTCTATACGCTATTAGAATGTTAAAACTGCGTTTCATAATAATATTTAACTATTTTTGGGGCAACCCCGCTCACTACGGCGATTTGTGAACAGATAGTATGACATTTGGGTGGCACTTGTTGATGAGGCTGTTGTTTTTGAAAACGACACGAACAAGACAACCCCCTCCCTTACAGATAAACAATTAAAAGGCGAGGCTGCGCCAAAATCTACCTCTCGACGCAGCCTCTTATTGCCTGGGGATCTTCCCAGGTCTTGGATCAGCTTTTGACTTTTAGAACATCACTTTCTCGGTTTTGCCCTCATCCTTGCGAATGTACAATCCCTTCTTCGAGGGCTTGCCGTTGATCTTGGTGCCGTTGATATCGTAATATTTGTCCTGGCCGGTGGCGGTCTTCACGTCGTGGATGGCGGAGGAGACCGGATGTGTGATCTTGATGCCATCTACAATCATGGAGTTGCCCGCATTGTCGCCCTCGTCGCGCATGTAGCGCCAAGCCAGCTTCACGTCCTTGCCAGCATAGTCGGAGAGGTCGATATCGAAGTATCTCACGCGCAGACCGCTTCCGTCGTAAACCTGTCTGTCCGTGAGCAGCGAGGTGACATCCTCGCTCAGGTCCCAAATCTCTCCCCAGTGCTCGCCGCCGTCGGTGGAGATCATCACCTTCATCGTGTTCACCACCACACGCTCGGTATAGGCCAGCTTGTTCCAGTCAAACTTGTCGCAGTCATAGACCGAGAGGTAGTCGGCCTCCAGGATAAACTGCAGCGTCTCCTTGTCCTTGAGCGAGATGACGGGCGAGACCAGCCACTCGTCCTGAGCGTAGGGCTTCAGTCCGTACTTCTCGTTGCTATAGCCGAAATGGATAAAGGCCACGGACGTGCCGTCGGGCGTGAACTCCTGGTACATATTGGAGCTCTCATAGCAGTACCATGTGTTGTTGATATTGTGGTCCAGCATTTCCTGCGTGGGGATATTCTCCTTGGTGTTAATCTGCGACCAGTCCTCCGGCAACCAGTTCATACCGTAGCTCAACTGCCATCCCTCAAAGCCCTCGTAGAAGGTCGTCTCGATGTCGTCCTCCACCTTCTGTGCCTTCTGCACGGGCGCCGCATTGATTAGCGTCTCGCCCTGCGGCTTCACGAGTCTCTTGAATATTCTGCCCTGCTGGTCTTTCACGACCTGCATTTCGTGTCCTGCCGGAAGGCTCTTGGTTTCGAGGACCGTCTGTGCGGAAGCCGCACAAGTAGCCACAAGGGCCAAAGCGAGAAGTAATTGTTTTTTCATAAGCTTAAAAATTTTGAGTATAACGCAATCGCAAAATTATAAATATTTACTGATAATCCCAAATATTTAGCAAGGAAAAGCTACCATCGGCAAGGTCTCCATTTTATAACACCTTTAAACACCTTAAGCGCAATGAACAACTACAGCATCACGGCAAGATTCGTCAACGTAAAAGCTCTTCGAGATCTACCAGGCCAAAGCAAAACTCATTTGTCAAACCCTAAAACGAACAAGAAAAAATCATGGATGAAAAGAAAGCCAGATGTGGCGATAACACCGCCATAACCATCAAAAAAAACGAGTTATGGCTGAGTTATCACCTATAAATCAGCCATAACTACGAAAAAAAAGGAGTTATGGCGGCGCTATCCTTGCATAATTCAGATCTTTTTGGTATCTTTGCACCTGTAAGATGGAGATATAAACCGAATAAAATCAGAAAGTTATGGGTGTAAACGGGATTATAGGGCGTGAGTACGAGCAAAAACTCATCCAGGAGCGCTGTGAAAGTAGCAAGGCCGAGCTGATAGCGATCTATGGTCGCAGGCGTGTGGGAAAGACTTTCTTGGTCCGAAAAATGTTCAATGACCAGTTTGCCTTTTCGTTTATAGGTATGTACGAAGTGGAGCGCGCAGTGCAGCTGGAGCAGTTTCGGATGGCATTGGAGCAGTATTCCAAGCAAGCCGTACCCAGACTGAAAACCTGGTTTGAGGCATTTGCTGCTTTGCGGGAATATCTGTCGGGAATATCTCAGCAAGACCCGATTGTTCTGTTCTTTGACGAGTTGCCGTGGATGGATACACCAAAAAGCAATTTCATCGCAGCTTTCAGTTTCTTTTGGAATTCATGGGCTTCTATGATTCCCAATCTCAAACTGATCGTGTGTGGTTCTTCCACCACGTGGATGCTATCAAAGTTTATAGGCGACAAGGGAGGGTTGTACGGTCGCGTGACTCGTCAGATCTACCTCTCTCCATTCTCCTTGGGCGAGACTGAGCAGTTCTTAAACGAACTGAAAGGGCTCAAGCTTACCCGCCAGCAGGTGTTGGATGTGTATATGATACTGGGTGGCATTCCTTACTATCTTGACATGCTGGAGCGAGGTGTGCCCTTGGACGCGTGTATCGATAGGTTGCTTTTCTCGCAGGATGCGCCATTGCGTGGAGAATTCGGTTTTCTCTTTCGATCTCTCTTCCACGACTCCAAGCATTATCGCAAGATAGTAGAGGTACTCTCGCAAAAAATGAAGGGGATGACACGCAAGGAATTGATGGATGAGCTGAAACTGAAAAGTGGCGGACAGTTGTCAGAAATCCTGGAGAATCTGCAGAAATGTGATTTTATAAGGAAATACGCTACTATAGGAAAAAGTGAACGGGACGCACTTTATCAGTTGACCGATTTATACTCACTGTTTTACACCCGTTTTGTGGCTAACAACAGTGGGCAGGACAAAAGCTATTGGAGCAACATGCGCAATTCGGGAAGCCGAACAGCCTGGAGTGGTTATGCTTTTGAGCAGGTTTGCTTCCACCATATCCCACAGATCAAGAAGGCATTGGGGATTTCAGGCGTGTTGGCAAATGTCTATTCCTGGTCTTGCAGACCGTTTGCGGATGCTACCGGTGCGGAGTGGCGAGGAGGTCAGATAGACATGCTGATAGATCGTGCTGACGGAGCGATCAATATTTGTGAGATGAAATACGCCAAGGACGAATTTGTCATAGATGCCAACTATGAGCAGCGGCTGCGAGAAAGAATGTCGTCATTTGCCGTGGCGACCAAGACGAAGAAGGCCTTGCTACATACTTTTATCACGACGTATGGGGTGAAGCGGAACACGCATAGCGGATGGGTGAATAGTGAGGTGAAAATGAATGATCTTTTTGGATAGAGAGCAAAAGTATAATAATGCTCAAAGAATGGAGGAAAAGCATGGGGATTGGGAAAATAATCGTATATTTGCAAACAAAAACCAGGGAGCTATGGCAGAGACAAGAAACAGAAGGTTGCCCGTAGGCATTCAGTCATTTGAGAAAATCAGAAAGGATGGATACCTTTATG
>OGPL01002822.1_pt1 | contig 12079 bp, 10 predicted proteins | sample 1552901 | NCBI WGS metagenome assembly OGPL01 (sample SAMEA2580244, study PRJEB22360) | human gut metagenome | biome: human gut; feature: human-associated habitat; material: faeces | place: Denmark | collected 2008/2010 | reverse complement strand
CCGCCTATGCGGACATTACCCTGCAGCAGAACAAGGGGCTGATCTCCATCGGCGCAGGGCGCATTTTCGGGCGTGGGATGTTCAATCGTTACATCGCGTTTGCCCGTGGCAATCTTAATGCCAAGATCTTCTTCGAGGTAACGATAGATCGAGTCGTTGACAATCTCGGGTGTCAGCCCCGGTACCTGTGAGCTTAGGTAATAGGAGTCGTCGGAGCACACGGCCCGTCCGTCTGCATAACGGATGCGTTTGGCGCGCGTGAGCTCGCAGCCTTCGGGAAACCCGGTAATCCTGGAGAGTGCCTTGTTACAGACGAGGAGCTCAAAGACAGTGGTAACCGTTTTGAGCTCAAAGCCTCGGCTGGCTGCGATTTCCTTAAAGGTCTCGAGTCCGCCGCCACCACGATTCGTCTCGTCACTGATGTTGCGAATGACGCGCATGCCTTTGCCTTGCTGGGGGAGCACGTAACCATCTGCCGCAAGCATCGAGATGGCGCGACGGACCGTCATGCGCGAACAGTCAAACAGCTGCGTGAGCTCAGTCTCCGAAGGCAGATAACTCTGATAGGCGTATGTGCCGTCGTCAATCGACTGCTTCACGTTGTCATAAATAGTTTGGAAGATGGCTCGCGCCATGACGGTCTCCTAGAGCTGGGTGCGCGAGCGGTGGATGAGGGCCGCCCGCGCAGGTGTCAAGTGATTTACTTGCTGGGGTCGATTATATATTTACCCATGGCACGCAGAGCTGGGTCTGACAGGATGGCGCCGAGTTCGTCGAGGGAAGCCACCTTGGCGACCATCGAGGATACGTCGAGCCTGCCAGAGTCGATGAGCTCGAGCGCGCGACGCTGCGTATAAGGGTTGATGTAGGACGAGGTAAGCACAAGCTCCTTCTGGAAGACCTCGAAGGGCTTGACGGTGATTGTCTCATCGGGCTTGGTGAGGCCGAACATCATGACCGTAGCCTTGTGGCCGGCGATCTGGATGGCCTGCTCGATGGTGACGGGCTTGCCAACACACTCGATAACGACATCGACGTTGCCGACGCCCTCCTGCTTCAGGCGGGCCGGGACGTCCTCGTGGATGGAATCAATTGCCAGGTCGGCGCCGAGTTTGAGCGCAACCTCGCGCTTGCCTTCGACAGGCTCGAGCAAGACAACCTTGGTGGCGCCGGCGTTTTTAGCAAGCTGCATCATGAGCAGACCGATCATGCCACCGCCGATAACGACAACTGTGCTGCCGGGCTTGATGTTGCACATATCGATGCCGTGCAGGCAGCAGGCGACGGGCTCGGTCATAGCACCCTGCTCAAAGCTGGTGTGATCGCCCAACTTGTAGACTTGCTGCATATCGACGGAGCAGTACTCGGCAAAGCCGCCGTTAACGGTGGTGCCGTAACCGGTCATATGCTCGCAGTAGTGGTTGATTCCGTCGCGGCAGGGTTCGCAGCAGCCGCAGGGATGGTTTGGGTCGATGCACACGCGATCGCCCGGTTTAAAGCCAGCGACGTCGCTGCCCACGGCCTCGACAACGCCCGCAAACTCATGACCAAGGATCGTGGGCGGGGTAACGTCGGCTGCACCCTTGTCGCCTTCATAGATATGAACGTCGGTGCCGCAGACGCCGCAAGCTTTGACGTTGATCAGAACGTCGCGCCTGCCCACGGCCGGCTTTGCCGATTCCTCGACTCTGAGGTCGTGCTTTCCATAGAAGACCGCGCTTTTCATGGTGACTCCTTAACGTGGCGGTGAATGTTGTAATGAAGTATAGGCATGTCTATAGATATAGACAAGCACATCTAGACAAGTAGAAAAGAAATATAAATTGCAGCCATCAGATATGTCGGATTTAGCAGGCAAAATACTGGACTTATACCGTTTACGGCCAATAATCGACCGCTGACCGAACATAGAAATCGTATTAACTTGTCTAGATAAGTGATATGATAAAAATAGAAGCGCAAGAAGCCGGGGACACGGGCCCACCCGTCCTATTGCACGAGGTACACGCAAACGGCGCGTCTGCGGTCTCGAGTGAAGCCAAAACCGCAGTCGCTCCGAATGAAGAGAGGGGGATCCCCCGTCATGATGCAAAAGATACAACGTTTCGGCGGTGCAATGTACACGCCTGCAATTCTTTTCGCATTTTCCGGAATCGTCGTTGGCCTGGGTACGTTGTTTACCACCGAGGCGATCTTTGGCGAGATGGCCACTGCGGGCCATCTTTGGTTTGATTGCTGGAATGTGCTGCTCCAGGGTGGTTGGACGCTCTTTAACCAGATGCCGTTGCTGTTTTGCGTAGCGTTGCCAATCTCGCTCGCGAACAAGCAGAACGCTCGCTGCTGCATGGAGGCTTTGGCCATCTACCTTACCTTCAACTACTTTGTAAGCACAATCTTGGGGCAGTGGGGCCCTGTCTTTGGTGTCGACTACTCTGTCGAGGCGGGCAGCGGTACTGGTCTTGCCACTATCGCAAGCATCAAAACGCTTGATATGGGCATCATGGGCGCGCTCATTATCTCTGGTATCGCCACGATGCTGCATAACAAGTTCTTCGATACCGAGCTCCCCGAGTGGTTGGGCGTGTTCTCGGGCTCCGTGTTCATCTATATGATCGGTTTCTTCGTTATGGTTCCGGTCGCTCTTATCGCCTGCTTGGTGTGGCCGCATGTTCAGGCTGCTATCTCTGCCTTCCAGGGATTCATCCTTTCCGCCGGTACGTTTGGCGTGGGCGTCTTTGCTTTCTTCGAGCGTGTGCTGATTCCTACAGGCCTGCATCACTTTATCTATACGCCGTTCTATTACGACAACGCGGCGGTCAACGGCGGCATCTTTGCCGCTTGGGCCAACATCCTGCCCCAACTGGCTGCCGATCCGAGCATTGCTCTTAAGGATGCCGCACCCTGGGCTGCCTATACCTGCCCTGGTTGGACTAAAGTCTTCGGCTCGCTTGGCGTCGCCATTGCGTTTTATATGACCGCCAAACCCGAGCGCAAGCAGCGCGTCAAGGCTCTGCTGATCCCGGTCACCCTTACCGCTATGCTTTGCGGTATCCCCGAGCCGCTGGACTTTACCTTCCTGTTCATTGCGCCCGGCCTGTTCGTCGTCCACTGCGTGCTCGGAGCGCTCGGCTGCATGGCTCAAAACCTCCTTGGCGTCGTGGGCATCTTCGACGGCGGCATCATCTCGATGCTCTCGTGGGACTGGCTGCCCCTTTGGGCCGCACACGGTCTGCAGTACGCCATCTCCATCCTTGTCGGTCTGTGCTTTACCGCTCTTTGGGGTGTGGTCTTCCGTTTCCTGATCGTCAAGTTCGACTTTAAGACCCCCGGTCGCGAGGATGACGATGTTGAGGTCGAGCTCAAGTCCAAGGCCGACTACAAGCAAAAGCAGGGCGGTGCTGGCAAATCGGTCGCCCAGAGTAAAGATGATGAGCGCTTGGTGCTTGCCGAGAACATCCTCGATCTACTCGGTGGCGCGGATAACATCATCGATGTAACTAACTGCGCTACCCGTCTGCGCGTTAACGTCAAGGACAAGGGCGTCGTTGCACCCGAGGCTTCCTTCAAGGCGATCGGTACGCATGGCTTGGTGGTCCAAGGTCAGTCAATCCAGGTCATCATCGGCCTTACCGTCCCGCAGGTTCGCGAGAAGTTCGAGAGTCTTCTGAAGTTCGAGAGTCTTCTGTAAACCATCGTCCATCGAAACAATCGGCCTTGCAGAGCCGGTATGCACCGCAAGGCCGATTCTAGAGATAAAAAACTCCACTTCTAGGTAACAATTCCAAACCGCGCAAGGCCGCGTGCGGGGACGGATTGAGCAAGCGGCCAGAATGAGGAGGACATCATGTCCAAGAAGAACTATGCCGTGACCATTGCCGGCGGTGGCTCTACCTTCACCCCGGGCATCGCTCTGATGCTGCTTGAGGAGCGCGACCGCTTCCCGGTCAACAAGGTGACCTTCTACGACAACAACGCCGAGCGCCAGGAGACCGTGGCCAAGGCCTGCGAGATCTACTTCCACGAGAACGCCCCCGAGGTTGAGTTTAGCTACACCACCGACCCCGAGACCGCATTCACCGGGACCGACTTCGTCCTTGCTCACATCCGCGTCGGCCTGTACGCCATGCGTGAGCTCGATGAGAAGATTCCTCTCAAGTACGGCTGCGTTGGCCAAGAGACCTGCGGTGCCGGCGGTATCGCCTACGGCATGCGCTCCATCGGCGGCGTCATCGAGATTCTCGACTACATGGAGAAGTACAGCCCCAACGCCTGGATGCTCAACTACTCCAACCCCGCAGCTATCGTCGCCGAGGCCTGCCGCGTGCTGCGCCCCAACAGCCGCATTATCAACATCTGCGACATGCCGATCGACCTCATGGATAAGATGAGCCGTATGTGCGGCATCAAGGATCGTCGCGAGCTGCAGTACAGCTACTACGGCCTCAACCACTTTGGTTGGTGGAGCAAGATCTACGACAAGGAGGGTAACGACCTCATGCCGCAGATCAAGGAGCACATGGCAAAGAACGGCTACTTGGACGGCATTGAGCACGAGGCCGGTAAGGAGCAGCACGTCGAGGAGAGCTGGATTCACACCTTCGGCAAGGCCAAGGATGTCTATGCTGTCGATCCCGAGACGATTCCCAACACCTACCTCAAGTACTACCTGTATCCGGACTATGTTGTCGAGACGTCTGACCCCAACTACACTCGCGCCAATGAGGTTATGGACGGCCGCGAGAAGAAGGTCTTTGGCGCTTGCCGCGACATCATCGCCAAGGGTACTGCCAAGGACGGCGGCTTTGAGCCCGACGTACACGCCAACTACATCGTCGACCTTGCCTGCGCACTGGCCGAGAACACGCTCGAGCGCTTCCTGCTGATTGTCCCCAACGATGGTGCTGTGCCCAACTTCGACCCGACGGCCATGGTCGAGGTGCCTTGCATCGTCGGCTCCAACGGCTTTGAGAAGATCTGCCAGGGCCCGATTCCGCAGTTCCAGAAGGGCCTGATGGAGCAGCAGGTTTCCGTCGAGAAGCTCGTTGTCCAGGCTTGGGTCGAGGGCAGCTACCAGAAGCTCTGGCAGGCGCTCACGCTCTCCAAGACCATTCCTTCGGCAAGCGTTGCTAAGCAGATCCTGGACGAGCTCATCGAGGCCAACAAGGATTTCTGGCCCGAGCTTAAGTAAGGACTACTGTCTAGAACTCTCACGCATCTCTGCTTCATTTGCGCCGCCGCGGTGTCCGGATTCGCCCGGATGCTGCGGCGGCGCTATACTTATGAAGTTTGAAGTACCTGTACCAAAAGGAGCTGTCGTGTCCCTTTCCATCGGTATCGTGGGCCTGCCCAACGTGGGCAAGTCGACGCTGTTCACCGCGCTTACCAAAAAGACCGGCCTTGCCGCCAACTACCCGTTTGCCACGATCGACCCTAACGTGGGTATCGTCGATGTGCCCGATAGCCGCCTGCCAACGCCGACATCGTCAACCCCGGCCGTATTGTGCCGGCTACGGTCGAGTTTGTCGACATCGCTGGCCTGGTGAAGGGTGCCAACGAGGGCGAGGGCCTGGGCAACCAGTTCTTGGCCAACATTCGCGAGACCGACGCCATTTGCGAGGTCGTGCGCTACTTTAAGGATCCCAACGTCATGCGTGAGGTGGGCCGCACGGGCGAGTTCGTCGATCCCGCCGGTGACGCCGACACCATCATGACCGAGCTTATCCTGGCCGATATGGGCACGCTCGAGAAGCAGCTGCCTAAGCTCGAGAAGGAGGCCAAGCGCGACAAGGAGCTCATGCCCAAGTTTGAGGTCGCCAAGCGCCTGCTTGCCTGGCTCAACGAAGGCAAGCGCGCCGCGTCCATGGAGATGACCGACGAGGAGCGTGCCGCTGCCAAGGGCCTGTTCCTGCTCACCATGAAGCCCATCCTGTATGTGGCCAACGTGGACGAGGATATGCTCAACGACGATCTGGCGCCCATCGATGGTGTCAAGCCGCTGCCCATCTGCGCCAAGATCGAGGCCGAGCTTTCCGAGCTCGATCCCGAGGACGCTGCCGACTACCTGGAGAGCCTGGGCCTGGAGCAGCCCGGTCTGGACGTGCTCGCGCAGGCGGCCTATAAGCTGCTCGGCCTGCAGTCGTTCTTTACGGCCGGCGAGATGGAGGTCAAGGCCTGGACGGTTCGTCAGGGCGCGACCGCCCCGCAGGCCGCCGGCGTCATCCACACCGACTTTGAGCGCGGCTTTATTAAGGCCGAGGTCATTGGCTACGACGACTACATCGAGCTCGGTGGCGAGCAGGGCGCCAAGGCCGCCGGCAAGCTGCGTATTGAGGGCAAGGACTATGTCATGGCCGATGGCGACGTCGTGCACTTCCGCTTTAACGTGTAAGGACGACGCATATGTTTAAATATGGCAAAAAAGCCGGCTACATGGGCATCGCGCTGCTCGTACTTGCGGTGATTCCGCTGGTGGTTGCAGCGTGTGTTATCCCCAACATTGGCCCCGAGGTGGCAACGAAGTTTAACGCAGCCGGCGAGGTGACGCGCTGGGGTAAGAGCTACGAGCTGCTGGCACTGCCGGTGCTCAACCTGCTGCTGAGCGTGGCGACGTACTTTACGGCGGGACGCCAGGCAAAGAACAACGAGGACTCCGCTGTGATGGCACGTCTTGCGTGCGAGCGCTACCTGCGCAACGGCTGCATCACGGGCGTGTTCCTCAACGTAATCAACGTCTACTTTATGTATTCGGCGATTACTGGAACGGGCTTTGGCTTTGGTTTCTAGCTTGTCCTTTTAGGCAACGAGCCTGCACGCATATTCAATGGCTGCTGCGAGGCCGCCGCTCGATCGTGGTTTAAAGACCATGTCGGCGGCGGCCTCGTTTTCGTATCCGGCGCCGCGAAGGGCGAGTGCGATACCGGCTTCTAAAAGGAGCGGCAGGCCGCGTTGGCTGGTTGCGATTACGGCAGCCTGATTGAGCGAGCAGCTGTGCGCTTGGCATTGGATGGCAAGTTCACCTTGCGCCGGGCAAGGGACCAGAACGGCGGCGACGCGACTTGATAGCAATGCAAATGCTGTGCGCTCATCGGGCGAAAGGCATTCTGCTTCAACGACGACGAGCTTGGGCGGCGCGCAGTTTGTGCGAAGCGTGGCTCGGTACATGCGGACCGAAGAACCCGACATAGAAAACTCCTGTGTATTCGGCAAAACGTAAACTATAGTTTACGTTTATGTTCGGCTCCATTTCAAACTCGGCTGCATGGACGAACGTGCGAAACAGATTCTTGGCAGGCGGGTCGAAGAGACACGCAGGGACCTTGGTATCTCCAAGGTTGATTTTTGTGTGGCGACAGGAATCAGCCGACCCTACCTCGACCGAATCGAAGATGGGACGGCAAATTTCACGCTCAAGGTTCTATTTAAGATCGCGCCCGCACTTGGCATGACGGTGTCAGAACTTCTCGAGGGTATCGAATAGGGGATACCCGTCGACAACTGAATTACACCATCGGGATGCGGTCGTGATTGACTTGGCTGTAGAACAGGCGCTGAATTTCTGACGCATCACGTGACTGGCCGAGTGCCCACATGGTCTTGGCCACGAGCGTCTCGGTGGTCATGTCATCGCCGCGCAGAATGCCCGGATGATCGGCGTAAGCGCGGGCGACCTCATAAACGCCCAGATCGAGGCCCTCTTCGGGGACCTGTGTGGTCATGACGACGGTACGACCCGAATCGACCCAGCGGAAAATCGCCTCCTGGAACGACTCGCCCGACTCACCAAACTCGGGGATGCCGCCAATGCCAAAGGTCTCAAGGATTACAGCATCGTAGCTATCGGCTAGGGCGTCGAGGATGCCCGGGTTTACGCCGGGCGTAAGCTTGAGTACAAATACGCGCGGGTCGATGCTGTCGTAGAAATGCACCGGGTTTTCGCCCTGACGAGTGCCGTGAAGCCCGTTGCGCACGATACGGTCATTGCGGATGTAGGCAATGGGCGGATAGTTGACGCTAATGAATGCGTTGAAGCTCATGGTGCGCTGCTTGCGGGCGCGCGTACCGGCAATGGCGACGCCGCCAAACACGATCGAGACGTCGTGCGAGTGCTCGTCGAGCGCATAGAGCAGGCTCTGGTACAGGTTGAGCTTGGCGTCGGTAAAGGGATTGCCCATGGGCTTTTGCGAGCCGGTGAGTACGATGGGCTTGGGACTGTCCTGAATCAGATAGGAAAGCGCTGCCGCGGTGTAGCTCATGGTGTCGGTGCCGTGCAGAATCACGAAGCCGTCGTGGTCGGCATAGCCCTCGACGATGACGTCGCGGATACGCATCCAGTCACTGGGGCGCATATTGGTGCTGTCGATGTTCATGGGCTGCACGACGTCGAGTTCGCAGAGCCCCGAGATCTCGGGGACGCTCTGAGCGAGCTCCTCACCGGTCAGGGCGGGGGAGAGGCCGTTGCCGTCCTCGGTCGATGCGATGGTGCCGCCCGTGGCGATGAGAAGGATGCGCTTCATGCTGGTATTCCTATCGTATTTGCCGCCGCAGAGGCGGAGTCGTTCGGCAGTATTGTGGCACAGGGCGTCCAATGTTCAAACGTATTACATCATCTGTGACGTTTGGCAACACTTCAATTGCCGTCAAATAGGGGCCAGGTCGTGCGTTTGCCGTGCGCTGATGGCTGCGAGGGGCGAGAAACCCCATATAACGTGTACACTATGAAAGCTATTTTCGTTCATTCACGCGGGTGGGCACCGGCTCCCCGCCAACAAGAGGGGGAAACCATGGATCAAAAGGCTTCCGCAAAGGTCCTCGTACTCGACTTTGGTGCGCAGTACGGTCAGCTCATTGCCCGTCGCGTCCGCGACCTCAACGTGTATTCTGAGATTGTCCCCTGCGACATCTCGGCCGACGAGATTCGCGATATGAACGCCTCCGCGCTCATCCTTTCTGGCGGCCCGGCCTCCGTGTACGCCGAAGACGCTCCGTCCATCGACCCCGCCATCTTTGACCTGGGCCTTCCCGTCCTGGGCTTTTGCTACGGCCATCAGATCACGGCCGTGACGCTCGGCGGCAAGGTCGGCCACTCCGAGGTGGGCGAGTACGGCCGCGCCACCATTACGCGTACGGCCGGCGCCAAGCTCTTTAACTCCACGCCCATGGAGCAGACCGTGTGGATGAGCCACCGCGACGCCGTTTCCGAGGTGCCCGAGGGCTTTACCGTTACCGCCAGCACCGACGTGTGCCCGGTTGCTGCCATGGAGTGCCCCGAGCGCAAGATCTTCACCACGCAGTTCCACCCCGAGGTCAAGCATTCCGAGTACGGTCAGCAGCTGCTGAGCAATTTCCTGTTTGAGATCTGCGGCCTGGAGCCCAACTGGAGCATGGACAACCTGGTCGAGACCATGACGGTCGAGTTCCGCGAGAAGGTCGGCAACGACCGCGTGATTCTGGCCCTGTCCGGCGGCGTCGACTCCTCCGTCGTGGCTGCGCTGGGTGCTCGTGCCGTGGGCAAGCAGATGACGTGCGTGTTCATCAACCACGGCCTGCTGCGCAAGGGCGAGCCCGAGCAGGTCGAGGACGTGTTCACCAAGCAGTTCGACGTCGACTTCATCCACGTTCACGCCGAGGAGCGCTACGCCAAGCTGCTCGACGGCGTCACCGACCCCGAGCAGAAGCGTCGCATCATCGGCACGCAATTCTGGGAGGAGTTCTTCACCGTGGCCCAGCAGCTCGACGGCGTGAAGTACCTGGCCCAGGGCACCATTTACCCCGACATCATCGAGTCCGGCGCGCGCAAGACGGGCGGCAAGACGGCCACCCTCAAGAGCCATCACAACCTGATCCCGTTCCCCGAGGGCGTGCACTTCGATCTCATTGAGCCGCTCGACCACTTCTTTAAGGACGAGGTCCGCGCGCTTGGTCTGGCGCTCGGCCTGCCGGGTCACATCGTGTTCCGTCAGCCCTTCCCGGGCCCCGGCCTTGCCATTCGAATCCTGGGCGACGTGACGAAAGAAAAGCTGGACATTCTCCGGGAGGCGGACTTCATCTTCCGGGAGGAGATCTCCAAGGCCGACCTTGGAGACATTTGCAGCCAGTATTTCGCAGTCCTTACCAATGCCAGAAGCGTCGGTGTCATGGGCGACGGCCGCACCTATGAAAACGTCCTTGCCCTTCGCAGCGTCACGACCAGCGATTTCATGACGGCGGAGTGGACGCGGATTCCCTATGAGGTGCTTGACCGCGCCTCGGTACGAATTGTCAACGAAGTGCCCCATATCAACCGCATTGTCTACGACATCACAAGCAAGCCCCCGGCGACGGTGGAATGGGAGTAACCCCTCCCCAATTCAGGAAGGAGAAAACGACTATGGCAGTTAATTTCAATCAGGATTCCGTATGGAATCTGAAACCCATCAGCGTTGACGCCGTCAAAGGCGAGGTAAACGGCCTTCTCATCGGCGGCGAGGAAGTGGTCATGGCATTTCAGACCGTCCGCGACCAGCTGATTTTTACAAACAAGCGGATCATTGCGGTGGACGTGCAGGGAATTACCGGAAAGCGGAAATCCTTCAGCACCATGCCCTATTCCAAAATTCAGTATTTTTCCATCCAGACCCCCGGCTTTGCGGAGCTGATTCCGGATTCCGAGCTGTTTATCATGTTCTCCAATACCTTTACCGCAAAGTTTGAGTTCAAGGGCGGCGTGGATATCGGAAAAATCGGCCGCATGATTTCTGAGTACGTATTAGGCTAAGCTGCAACAGCACAAACAAAGGAGGTTTCTTATGTGTGGGATCGTAGGATTTACAGGCACGCAGAACGCCGCGCCGGTACTGCTTGACGGACTTTCAAAGCTGGAATACCGGGGCTATGATTCCGCCGGAATTGCTGTGGTGCAGGGGAACCGAATCGCCATCAGCAAGGTCACGGGACGCATTCAGAACCTCCGGGAAAAGACGGACGGCGGGCGGCTGGTTCCCGGTACCACCGGAATCGGCCACACCCGCTGGGCAACTCACGGCGCGCCCAACGATATAAACGCCCATCCCCATGCCAGCAATGACGGAAAATTCGCCGTCGTTCACAACGGCATTATCGAAAACTACATGGAGCTTCGGGAAGAACTGCTCCGGAAGGGCTATCGTTTCGAGAGCGAGACGGACACCGAGGTCATCGTCCATCTGATTGAAATGTACTATGCCGGCGATTTCCGGAAAGCCGTCATGAAAGCTTCTTCCCGGCTGGTTGGCTCCTACGCTCTGGGAATTGTCTGCACGGACACGCCGGATACGGTTCTCGCCGTCCGGGAGGCAAGCCCTTTGATTCTCGGCGTGGGCATCGGAGAGAATTTCTTTGCCTCCGACGTCACCGCGCTGGTGGCGCACACCCGGAACGTCATCTATCTGGAGGACGGCGAGCTTGCGGAGCTGACGCCCGACTCCATTCAGGTCTACGATTGCTCAGGCCACCCCATCACCAAGAAGGCCAGCCGCATCACATGGGACATCCAAGCGGCGGAAAAGGGCGGCTACGACCACTTCATGCTCAAGGAGATCATGGAGCAGCCCCGGGCGGTGGAAGCGACCATCACCCCCAGAATCCGGAATGGGGAAATTGTACTGGACGACCTGAACATCGATCTTTCCCAAATCCATAAAATCGTCATTACGGCCTGCGGCTCGGCCTATTATGCCGGGTGCGCGGGGAAATATACCATCGAGAAGCTGTGCCGTATCCCCGTGACTACGGAGCTGGCAAGTGAGCTTCGCTATGCAGACCCCCTGATTGACGGGCATACGCTGCTCATCGTCCTGTCCCAGTCCGGCGAGACGGCGTATCCCATTGCCGCCATGAAGGAATGCCAGCGCCGGGGTGCGAAGGCGCTTGCCATCGTGAACGTGGTGGGCAGTACCATTGCGAAAATCGCCGACTACACCCTGTACACATGGGCAGGCCCGGAGATTGCCGTGGCCACCACCAAGGGCTACACCACCCAGCTGACGGTGCTGTACCTGTTTGCCCTGTACGCGGCCAAATCTCTGGGGACTGTCGAGGGGAAGGAGTACAAGCGGCTGGTCAC
>OGPL01002820.1_pt1 | contig 12091 bp, 10 predicted proteins | sample 1552901 | NCBI WGS metagenome assembly OGPL01 (sample SAMEA2580244, study PRJEB22360) | human gut metagenome | biome: human gut; feature: human-associated habitat; material: faeces | place: Denmark | collected 2008/2010 | reverse complement strand
ACGTCGATGAGGCCATGACCAGCGAGTGGAGCATCACCATCGAGAAGGTCTGAGCTTCTGAACCATAACGCATAACAAAACGCCGCACAGCTTTTGTCTGTGCGGCGTTTTTGTGTTGTGCCAGATTCAGATGTGGTAATCCACCGGGCGGACCGTCCCTTCCGTGAAATACTCCGGGTGGCGCTGGCGGGCCTGCTCCACCGAGAGCTTGTAGCGGTTCAGGTGGTCGCTGAGGGCACGGCTGAGGTCTTCCTCCGAGCCGCGCAGGACGGCCTCGAGGATGCGGGTGTGGGCTGCGCAGACGGACTTGTTCTCCTCCGTCTGGAGGCTGAATTTCCGCAGACGCTCGATGTGCTGGAAGGTGGAGAGCATATGGTCGAAGTGCTCCTCCATGCCGCACAGCTCAAAGGCCCGGCGGTGGAAGGCGTTGTCGAGGTCGAGCATCCGGGTCTCCCGGTTTTCGGCGTCGGGGTCGCGCTCCAGCTGGCGGTAGCTCTCGAGGTTGAGCCGGTAGGCGGCTTCCTGCTCGGCAGTCAGACGGCCCCGGATGCGGTTCAGGATCTCTTTTTCCAGCGTGAAGCGGGCGAACTGCTCCATCTCCATCAGCTTGAGGTCGATGGGGGCCACATGGGTGCCGCTCTGGGGCTTGATGACCACCATGTGGGCAATGTTCAGCATGATGAGGGCTTCCCGCATGGGGGTGCGGCTGATGCCCAGCTCCTGGGCCAGCTCCCGGTCGTTCAGCTCGTCGCCGGGCTTGAGGTCCATGGTGATGATGCGGCTGCGGATGGTCTCATAGGCGACCTCCCGTGCGCTTCGTGATGCCATTGCAGTCACGCTCCTTCTGAAACGGGCAATGCCCGGAAATGTGATATATCAGCTACCACCATTGTACCCGCGGGCCGCTGTGCCGTCAAGAGCGGACACAGCAAAAACGGCATATTTTATCCGAAAACTCACGCCTTCCGGGGGCGAAGATAGAGCACCGGCACCCAGATGAATGCCACGGCCAGCCCGCAGAAGACGTCGATGATGGAGTGCTGCTTGGTAAAGACGGTGGACGCGCAGATGAGCGCCGCCCAGCCGAAGGCCAGCACTTTGAGCCACGGGCGGTCTTTCGCCAGCGTGCTGCCCGAGAAGGCGATGGCCATGCAGGCCGAGCTTTGGCAGTGGATGGAGGGGCAGACGTTTACCGAGGCGTCGGCCTTCCAGATGAGCTGCATCAGAGTCATGGCGATGTTGCTGCGGCCCACTTCTTCCACCGTGGGGCGGATGTCGAGGCCGTTGGGCAGCACCATATAGAGGATGAGGCAGAAGGTCATGCCTGAGAACATCATGAGGCACAGCTTATCATAGCTGGCGGTGTCGAACCACCAGAGCAGTGCCGTGACGCCCGCCAGCAGGAAGAACCAGCTGCCGTAGGGAAAGATGAACCACTCGTTGAAGGGGATGAAGTCGTCCAGCGGGCTGTGGATGATATAGTTCGGGTCGGTGACGGTGAGGTCCAGCCAGAAGAACCAGATGAGGTAGACCACCCAGTACAGCTGATACCACAGGTGGGGCCGTGCGCGAAAAAGAGAAGTTTTCATGGAGAGCTCCTTGTTTTTATCATACGATGATACATTTTACCACACTTGGCCGACTTGCGCAAATCCATTTGCTGTTATAAAATAAAGACAGCCTGTCCCGCTAGGGCAGAAAACGTGTACTTACAAGCGCAAAGGAGCTTTCATGTCTACTTCATCTCACCCCATCCTTCTTGCGGCCCTCGATCTGGACGGCACCCTGCTCAACAGCAACGGCGAAGTCTCGCCCTACACGCAGAAGGTGCTGTCCGAGGCGTCTGACCGGGGCGTCGTGGTCATCCCGGCTACAGGCCGCCCGCCGGGCCGCCCGCCCCCGCCCGCCGCCACAAGGTCCCGCATGAAGTCCATCGGTTCTTCCGCGTCGTCGTGCAGCCGGCGGCATACCTCCGCCACGTCCCGATCCGGGACCACTACCACTCTCTCGCCGGCCTCTTCCACCGTGGCGGCCGCACACCACTGCCTTATCTTTTCTTCTATCATACTCCGGCCTCCTTTCTTTCCCCGGCTTCGTCCGGTTTCTCCTTGTGGTTGCGCCCTCCGAGGAAACGCTCCATCTTGATTTTACGTTGCAACTGCATCATCCCGTAGAAAAAGGCTTCCGGCCGCGGCGGACATCCGGGAATGTACACGTCCACCGGGATGATGCGGTCTATCCCGTTCACCACGTGGTAACTCCGACGGAACGGCCCTCCGCTGATGGTACATCCCCCCACGGCCACCACGTATTTCGGTTCGGCCATCTGGTCGTACAACCGCTTCAGTACCGGGGCCATGCGGTAGGTTATCGTACCCAACACCATGATCATGTCCGCCTGGCGCGGCGAGTTGCGCGTCACCTCGAAGCCGAAACGCGCCATGTCATAACGCGCCGCCCCCAGGGCCATGAACTCTATGGCGCAACAGCTCGTGCCGAAAGTGAGCGACCAAAGCGAATTGCTGCGGCCCCAGTTGATCAGGTCGTCCAACGTGCCCAATACGATACCCGCCCCGTCGCGGTTCAGTTTCTCGACCATGCGCAGCAGGTAATCGTTATTCTTGAAATCGCCCGGCTCCATATCCTTTATCTTGGGCAACCCGTGTTTCATTTCCATTCCAACGCTCCTTTCCTCCAGGCGTAAGCCAGGCCCAGAATCAATACCGCAATGAAAAATACGATGCTCAACAGCCCTTGCATGCCGATACGGCTTACCACCGCCGCCCACGGAAACAGGAATACCGTCTCGATGTCGAATATCAGGAACAGGATGGCATACAGGTAATAACCGGCATGGAACTGAAACCACGCCTCGCCCCGCGTGGGCACACCGCACTCGTATGGCTCACCTTTTTGGGGGTTGAACGTACGGGGAGCCGCAAGGCGCGCTATCAGCAAGGCTGCCGTCACCAAAGCGATTGCCGTAAGCACCACGACCGTTAACAATGTGAAATCCGTCATTCTTAAAGTTATATTTAATTTAACAACCAAATATTATGTAGTGAAAGACATATCTTTTATTTTCTTTTCCGAGGGGAAAAGGACCATAAGATATGGCACTCTGAAATGATACCTATTTATATAATATAGGCCCCGTAGGGGTCACACCCTGATCCGTCTCAGGGTAAAGACATAATAATCCCTGCCGGGTCCGGAATCATAAGAATAGTATAAAGACCTGCAAGGAGATAAAAAACAGCCTACGGAAGCATAAGGAAAACCGGATAATCTTTCCGAGACCGCCATGTACTTGAAACACGACGTTTCAGACCCTTCATCCAAGGCAAAAGACAACGGGGCTATGTAATCAGAAGTAAAAAAGAAATAAGGAGTATCAGATGTCCAATATGTAACTTCTTGTCCAAAACTTTCCACAGACGGAGCACTTGTCTCAGCACAAAACATCGGTGAACCATGTTTTTCCATCGTGGCAAAAGCCATTAAGAAAGACATGGAAAACAGTAGCCACATACAGAGTTTATGCTTCATTTCCTCGTCTCTTTAATGGGCGCAAAGGTACATATATTATTTTAAAGCTTATTTTATAGAGGATTAAAATATCTAAATTAGAACGATTTAAGTGCTACTTTAAAAACTATCGACATAACCATTCACAAACTTTGTCTTGAAAGTCTTGTGCAGCCGCCACACGTTCCACACCTTGATTCATAATACAAAAGGCCAGCAAATGGTTATTCCCCGACCGTGCATAACCGGCCAATGTGGATACTCCTTCCAAAGTTCCGGTCTTAGCTCTTACATTTCCGTAGGCTTTTCCCTTCCTCATACGTTTTTTCAACGTACCGTCAACTCCGGCTATCGGTAAAGAAATATAAAGAGGTGAAAAAACAGCCTCATCACGATAAGCGTATCTCAGAAAAGCAATTTCAAGTTCCGGTGTCAAGTAATTATATAAAGAAACCCCGCTCCCATCGGCCACTATATATTTTCCGGGATCATAGCCCAACCGCCCTATCAACCGCTCAATGTAGTACATAGCTTCTTTTCTTGAAGCGTATGGTTTTCCTGTACGGGCTGCCAACTGATAAAACAGGGCTTCGGCACATAAATTATCACTCTCTTTCATCATCGGATGCAAAACGTCTGCCAACTGACGTGTCCGTCCGGCTAACAATACGCCATTTTGGGGACAACGGGCTTGTCCTCCAAAAACATGGCGGATGCCCAAGCCATGCAACACCTCGCTGAATGTCCTTATGAAAATATTCTTCTTTCCATATAATAAAGGAGTCAGCACCGGCATGTCATCATCCCAGCACCAACCCCATCCCCATTGTAAGGTATCTTTCATCGACACGTCTGCATACAGTCTCCCTGTTATGGAATCCACATCCGATTCTTTCAAAGCCTTGCCGAAAGAAAGCAAATCTTCTTTCCCGAAACAAGGGTCAAAACCTCCCACGACATACAGGTCTCCATGCAAAACACGTCCCCGGATTTCGCCCGTGTAGAACAAACGGGTTGCAAAACGATAATCACTCCCCAATTCGGAAAGCGCAGTGACAGCCGTTACCAATTTTTCGGTGGAAGCCGGACGCATACGCTGTTTGGCCTGGTAAGCATACAACAAAGTATCGTCGGTCAAATCATACACACACAAACCTAATTGCGAAGTAAACAATAGCTCATCTTGCAACAAACTATCCAGTCCGTCCTGCAAACACACCGACCACGAAGCCTCCTCCTCAAGCGGTTCACAAGAAATTCTCCCGGAAGAAAACAAGGGATTACCAACTCCCCCAACAAACCAAAAGAACCCAAAAAGTACTCTAAAAAGCCTCATATTCATAAGCCATCTGTCTTTTCAAGAAAATCTTCCTGTTTTCGTTTGAAATACCGGCAAAACTCTTCAGCCGGAAAAGGTGTGATAAATTTAATCGAACCGTCGTAAAACGTCAACATGACAGTATCCTTATTCTTTAAAAAGGACAAAGAAGACGGCCGTACGATATCCACCTTTTCGATGTCGGACAAAGAATACCTGCAGACTTTGGAAAACCGTCCCTGATGAATGAATAAGCAACCTTCATCGGTAAAAACATAATACGTATGAATCAAACGTTCCACCACGAAAACCAAAAAGACCATACAACACAATGCAGCCAAAGGCAATTTTACCCAAAAGAAATATATAGCCAACACTGTAGCAGGCAACAAACTGAAAAACAATATCTTCTTATTAATTTTTGCATGAAATGTCCGTATCATAAAACTAAAATTTAGTGCAAGTTACACTTTTTACGGATTAAATCCACAGAAAGCAAAAAAATATCCTGTATTTTTTGTTTATTTAAAAAAAGACATATACCTTTGAGACGATAGCAGAAAAACAAACTAAAACCTATATATTATGAGAGCATTATTTGTTTTTTCCGGCTTATTGTTTTACCTTTCCGCTTTCTCTCAGAATGCGATAAGGTTTGCGTATGATGCGTTAGGCAACCGGGTGAAGCGAGAAATCGTGTTGCAAAATTCAGATGTTGTCAAACGAAATATGTCATCGGAAGAAAAAAAAGAGGATAATTTCTATTCCGACATGCTCTCTGAAAAACAGATCCGTATTTGGCCCAACCCAACGGAAGGGCACCTGAAAGTGGAAATCCAAGGACTCGCCCCTGAAGAAAAAGCCTGTTTGCGCATCACATCGATGAGCGGAGCGGTTGTGGACGTAAAAGAAACAACCTCCTCCGTTTCCGAACTCGACCTGAGCCATTGCACGAATGGCATTTACCTGCTGCATATCGTGGCAGGTGGACAAGAAACCACTTGGAAAATCATTAAAAAGTAACGCTTATGAAACGGGGCCTGCTTTCTTTCTTCCTTTGTGCGTGCTGCCTCCTTTCCATCCTCGGACAAGAGGGGTACCCGGCTATTGACAACGATTACGTACCGACCCATCATACCATAAGAAAAGATTATGCAGTAGGACAAATAGACCTTTCGTCCGGAATATCTTCCACGGGAGCCAAAACCTATACCGTTCCGATAGCCACGTATCCCGGCATACGGAATCTGAATCCCGGACTGGCTCTGACCTACAACAGCCAACAAGGAAACGGGCTAATAGGAGTGGGTTGGTCGTTGGCCGGACTTTCCAATATTTACCGTACGTCACATACCATCCATTATGACGGAGATGTGGAACAGATTGGCATGAACCGCAGCGATGCCTTTATGCTTGACGGATTACGATTATTACGAGTGGATTCCGTCACTTTCCTTACAGAGCAAGGTTACATCCGCGCCAAAACACACTATACCGGTGATGTTTTGCAATATTTCGACGTTTGTTATCCGGACGGGAAAACAGCCGTATTCGGTTACAAGGATAATACGGAAAACCAATTATACTATCCCCTTACGGAACTGAGCGACTTGTGGGGGAACACCATCACTTACCAATACAACTTCAATTATGAACACAACCACTACCAAGTTCAAAAAATCAATTATAACGGAGCCTCGGTGGAATTCGGATATGAAAGACGTCCGGATCCTGTGGCCTTCTACCTTGGGGGAAAAGAAATCATCGAAAATACCCGGTTGCAGACAATTACCTGCAAATTTGGAACGAAAGAATTAGGGAAATACACACTGTCATACCAAAACGCGGAACATCTTGCCGGAAAGCCCAGCCTGTTGCAAAACATTACTTATGAAGCTGGAGGAAAGAAAATCAATCCACTGATTTTTTATTATGGAAAAAACAAGTCACAATTAACATATACTACGGAAGAAATAAACTGTCCGGATATATGGCACGGAGGCGAAGAAGCCCATAGCGCACAATTTGTAGTGGGACGGATGATGGGTAACGGGTATTCGGACATACTGGCTTCTGTTTCAGGAAAGACACCTTACATACAGGATAATACCAAAGACTTTGAATGCTTCTATAATCCTTTCAATCTTTCGGATTACATTTATACCTATACACTTTTAGGTAGTGGGAACGGAGAGGCTAAAAAAAGCTTTCCTTGTGGAACAGGATTTGTTGACTTATTGGCCGCAGACATATCCGGACGAGGAAGAGACTTTCTGATACAAGTGAACAATGAAGTGGTGGACAAGCAATACGATCAAGTTCGTTTTACCGTTCATAACGGCCCGGTCTTTTCCATCTATGATGAACCATCCCCATCATTCACGCGGACTTTTAAGTTCCCCACCGTACATACCAGTGCAAAAGGCATGCGGAGCATACAGCCCAAGTTTTATTATCCGGGAGATTTTAATGGGGATGGAAAAATAGAGATTCTGGCTGTATCTGCCCACCAACCCTTTGGCAACACAAACTTGCCCTCAACGTGCTACCTGTTCGATTTGAAAGGCAACAAAATCCTTTATCAGGGGCACCTGTTCCCCTACCATGTTTCGTTCCCTAGTGAAGATACCGATGAAGAAGAACTGTACAATTCTACAGACGAACTAATCGTGGCCGACTATGACGGTGACGGGAAAAGTGAAATCCACTACAAATCAACTGACGGAAAGGCTCAAACTTTTGTATTCGATGTTTCGGGAAACACTTGGTTACCCCGCCAAACCCATAATTACCAAACCACCCCCGTAGCGGACTCAGAATGGTTCATAATGGGCGATTTCAATTCAGATGGACTGGCAGACCGTTTCTACTATAAACGGAAACAAGAAAAGGGTAGTACCCCAAAAGTTTACATAGCCTTTTCCAAAGGAAATTCACAAGATAGTATCCATAACGTTACATTACCATATTTAAAAGAAGTTTCTACCGGAAAAGAAGACCACTATTTATATATACCCACCGACATAAACGGTGACGGAGTGACGGACATCATCGAATGTGCGGATGAAAAGTTCCATATTTTCATATTCGACAAATACACTAAACAGTTCTATCTGTACAAATCCATCAAACCCGGACAAGATAAACGGCACACCGCATTATCGGCCAATGTACAAACTAAAGATGGATATTCCACAGAATTTGTCAGTATAGACGGTGAAAAGCTTATAAAGTATTCTTTCCAACGCAACGACTCTGAAGAATGCCTCCTCACGGGAGTGGTAAACAGTTTCGGGGTGGTGGAAAAGAATGAATATGCCCTGATGAACGAAAGCGGGAAAAAAGAAGGAATATACAGTTACTACATCCCGGCTCCTTACCCTTATACATCCGCTTACGGGAAACAACCTTTGATAGCCGTTTCGGAAACCTACGTGGACGGAAAACAAGTAGACGGACAACATTACTATTACGAAGGGGGCATACAACATCTCACGGGAATGGGGTTTTGTGGATTCACACAAACCCGCACCATAGATTTCAAAGGCAAGGAAAGAGTATGTGAGTATGACCCTGAAAACCATGGAGTATTGGAATATGAATACAACGAAGGCATTTCTGAATCTTATTATTACTACGAGGTCATCGAACACCCCAACCGAATGGTGGAAATCAACCTGACGGATAAGGAATATTTCGACAATGTCAGGGACATGTCCACCGATTACCGTTATGAAGACTACCGTTTCGGATACCCGAATATTGAGGAAATAGAATATGAAGACAACTCCGTACGGCGCACGGAAACCATCTATACTTCTGTCCAAACAGGATATAAAACGAAGACACGGAAAGGAGAAAATGCAGACGTATGCACCATGCTGGCATACATCCCACCCGGAAAAGAATATATCCTCGGACGTATCCATGAACAAACGGTCAGGACTACCACGGAGGATGGAAAAAATGTAACCAAACGCACCACATACCCTTCCTGGCTTTATGATATGCCGCAGGCCAAACGGGAATACCTCGGACAAGAAACACGTTATGACTGCCAATACGACAAACAAGGAAACCTGATCAAATCCACAACTGGGTGGAGCGGAGGAGCAGAAAGCATCTCCGAATCCTGGGAGTACGACACTTATGGAAGAAAAACCAAACACACTTCCGAAACAGGCACGACAGAACAGTATGCCTATGACATGCAAGGAAGGCTCTCAACCCATACCGACAGCCGTGGAAACATCACGACATACAGTTACGATGAATTCGGAAAGGAGAAAACTGTGAACCGTCCGGACGGGACAAACGTGACAACAGAATATGAATGGATACCGGATAGAAATGAAGGGTTGTATGCCGTCACCGTCAAGGAAACTGGACAACCTGACCGCAAAACGGTGTATGACGCATTGGGGCGGGAAGTACGTACCGCCGAAATGACCTACGATGGGAAATGGCGTTACGTGGACACGGAATATGACAATTATGGAAGGGTGACCCGCAAGTCATCACCCTATACCCAAACCACCCCCTCATATTATTCAACTTACACCTATGACAACCTCGACCGGATGCTTTCCGCTACCGACCGACCGGGACACACCACGACATACAGTTACACCGGTAGCCTTGAGGGGTATACCGTGACCACTACGGAAAACGGAGTAGAAACCTCACGTTCGTATGGGCCGCACGGCGAACTCGTACAGGTAGACGACCCTGGAGGCACTACACTTTACACTTGGGAACCAGACTTGCAACCCTCAACCATCACGGCACCGGACGGTTCACAAATTACTTTCGAATATAACGCCTCACGTAGGTGCAGCGCAAAAAACGACCCGGGGTTCGGACGGACAACTTATGGTTACGAGAATTCAGGGGAGAAGGCATGGGAACAGAACGCCAAAGGAGAACGTACGCGTTATTTCTATGATGATTACAATCGCTTGACAAACTGTGCAGGCACTTCACCCAATGTGGCGTATACTTACACTCCGTATGGGGAAATCGCTACCATCAAGGGATTCAATGGCACGTTCATATCATATACTTACGACAATCTGGGAAGGTTGGCATCCTACCGGGAAGACGCACCGGACGGGAAATGGCTCCGGAAAGATTATACCTATAAGGACGGACAAATAAGCTCCATCACCTACACTTCACAAAACGGAGAACTGACCACTGAAAATTTACGTTACCAAAACGGCCATCTGGTGGAGGTAACTCTTCCGGACGGAACTTCCATCTTCCGGTTGGACGGGGAAAGCAGGATGGGATTGCCCACATTGGTTCAAACCGGACAACTCACCCGGCAGTATGGTTACGATGCCTACGGTTACCCCACGTCACGCAAAGCAAACATGGGAAAAGTGACCCACCAGAACTTCTCATATACTTTCGATACGTCGCGTAACAACCTGCTCTCCCGTACCGATGAGTTGCGTAATAGAACCGAGACTTTCAATTACGACGGGATGAACCGCTTGGCAAGCGATGGGAGAACCACGGTGGAATATTCCCCATCCGGCAACATCATACGCAAATCCGACGTGGGGGACTATACTTATGGGTTACAGGCTAACCCGCATGCCCATACCGGCGTAGAAAATCCGGCCAAATACCCCACCCCTACGGGCTTGCAGGAAATAACCTACAATTCCTCCAACCTTCCCGATTCCATCTACGACTGGATGAGTGCGGCCAAGTTCACCTATAATGGGAACTTTGACCGTGTGAAATCGGTCTATTACCAAAACGGGACAATCCATTACATGACCCGCTATTACTTGGGTGGATGTTATGAACTGGATTCACTGAAATACGACCGTATCGAGAAACTGTATTTACATGGCGGATATTATGATGCCCCCATAGTATGGAGGAAACGGAATAACACCAAGCCGGAACTTTACCATGTCCTGCGCGACCCGTTGGGGAGTATCACGAATGTCGTACGGGATGACGGATACAGGCAGGAGGAACTGAGTTATGATGCTTGGGGACACTTGCGTAACCCTATGGGATGGGAACCTCTTAGTCAAGCAAAGATGTCCCTTACCGGAGGAAGTACTCCATCTTCCACCTTCCTCGGACGTGGATTCTGCGGACATGAGCAACTCCCTGTGGCCAACCTCGTCCACATGAATGCTCGGCTGTATGACCCATGGACGGGACGTTTCCTCTCGCCCGACCCATACGTGCAATTCCCCGACTTCTCACAAGGACTCAACCGCTATTCCTATTGCATGAACAACCCGCTCATCTATGTGGATGAAAACGGGGAATTCTTCTGGATTATCGTAGGAGTTGCCGCTTTAATCGGCGGCACGGCAAACGTGGCGATGCATTGGGATGAAATCAAAGCTGCAGGGGGTGGATGGAAAGGATTCAAAAAAGGGTTGGGATACTTTGCCATAGGCGGACTGGCAGGAGGCGGGCGAGAGTTCCCATGGGCGGTCTGGCAGGGGGGGGAGGAGCCGCTGCCGGAGTGGCTGCCGCCACCGGGTTCAGAGGCATGCTGGGCATTACCTCCGCACAATGGGCTGCAGGAATGACTGGCTTTGTCAACGGGGCACAAGTCGGATTGGCTTCAGGTATGGCTTCGGGATTCATACAGAACACGGGCAACTCACTCCTTGAAGGGGCTGACTTCGGAGGCGCATTGGAAAGCGGAATCATGGGAGCCATCATGGGCGGTGCTTCAGGCGGACTTATGGGAGGAATATCCGGTGGTATCAGCGCACGAATACAAGGAAAGGACTTTTGGACGGGTGCTGAAAAAGCAATCAGTAACCGTGACCTGATTCAACAAGCTGCAGACATGGCTTATAAAGAAATTCCGGGTGAAGGACCTGTTGTAGGAACCAAAAGACATGAGTTTGCAACAAAATATTTAGAAGAATATCAAGATATACACGGAGATAGAGGATTAGAGTTTAAAGTCTATTTTGAAAATAGACTTACCAATGAGCGTGGAATTGTCGATGTGTTAGATAAACAAAACCAAATGATTTATGATTTTAAATTTGGTTATCCGAATAAAACTCCTGAAATGCTAAACAATACATTACAGATGCAAAAATATAGAAATCATTTTAAATGGCCGTCAGAAATTATAAAACCACAAATTAAATATTAAAAAGTTTATGAATACAAGTAAAAGTAAAACATCCAACATACCTCTGACTGATTGGAAAAAAGCATTTCCAATGTTATCAAGGTATTCTTCTA
>OGPL01002819.1_pt1 | contig 12095 bp, 10 predicted proteins | sample 1552901 | NCBI WGS metagenome assembly OGPL01 (sample SAMEA2580244, study PRJEB22360) | human gut metagenome | biome: human gut; feature: human-associated habitat; material: faeces | place: Denmark | collected 2008/2010 | reverse complement strand
CTTACACAGTCTTTAAATTGCTCGCCGCGGTCTTCGTAACTTTTAAAAAGGTCGAAGCTGGCACAACAAGGGCTCAACAGTACTGATTCACCTTTCTTTGCCATGCGATAGGCTGCGTCCACAGCATCTTTCATGCTTTGAACGTCAGCTGTGGGAAGTCCGAATGGGTCGAAGAACTCATGCAGCTTTTCATTATGTAATCCCATATAAATGAGTCCTACACATTTCTCTTTTACCAAGTCGGCGATTTCATTGTAGTCATTACCTTTATCTTTTCCGCCTAAAATCAAGACTGTTTTTGTCTTCATGCTTTGTAATGCATACCAACAAGAGTTGACATTGGTGGCTTTTGAGTCATTGATATAGTCTACTCCTTTTACGCGGCATACTTTTTCCAGGCGGTGTTCCACTCCTTTGAAGTCTCCTAAGGCTTCGCGGATACATTCTTTGCGAATGCCGGCCAGGTTAGCAGAAATACCGGCTGCCATGGAGTTGAATAAATTATGAGTGCCGGTCAAGGCCAACTCTTCTTGTTCCATATTGAAAGCAATCGGTTTGGTGAAGCATACCTTGTCTTTCTCAACATAGGCTGCTGCTCCTTCTTCTTTTTGCTCGGCAAAGGGATAGTAGTGTCCGTGAATTCCATATTTATGTAGCTCACGCTGAATAATCGGATCATCATTCCAGAAAATAAAGGCATCTTCGTCCGTCTGATTTTGTATGATACGGAATTTTGCATCCACATAATTCTGCATCTTATGGTCATACCGGTCTAAATGATCCGGGGTGATATTCATCAGCACCGCAATATTGGCATGAAATTTATACATATTATCCAATTGGAAGCTACTCAGCTCAATTACATAATAATCATAATTGTATTCAGCCACTTGGAAAGCAAGGCTTTGCCCTATATTCCCGGCCAGACCGACATTCAGTCCTGCCTTTTTAAAGATATGATAAATCAGGGAAGTAGTGGTGGTTTTGCCATTACTGCCTGTAATACAAATCATTTTTGCATTTGTATAACGTCCCGCAAATTCTATTTCAGAGATAATAGGGGTTCCTTGTGCTTTCAGTTTCAAAATCATCGGGGCATCATTAGGGATACCGGGGCTTTTTATTACTTCATCAGCATTTAGTATCAACTCTTCCGTATGCTTTCCTTCTTCCCATGCAATGCCTCGTTCGTTCAGCATATCTTTGTATTTGCTCTTAATCATAGACATGTCTGAAACAAATGTATCAAAACCTTGTTTCTTAGCCAGAACTGCTGCTCCCGCACCGCTCTCTCCGGCTCCTAATATGACAATTCTCTTAGCCATAATCAATTTTTGTTTATCTTATCTTTAATGTAATAATTGTAATTGCAGCCAGTACGATGGTGACAATCCAGAAGCGTACCGTGATTTTTGATTCATGGAATACATTGCCGGGTTTTGTAAAAACATAGCTGCAATTAGGGTCTAGTTGTGCTAATGTAGTGCGGAAATGGTCATGGATAGGTGTACGCTTGAAAATGCGTTGGATATGTCCTTTCTTTTTCCCGCTTTTGAAATATCTTACTTGAAGAATGACCGATAAGTTTTCTATCAAGAAGATTCCGCAAAGGATGGGTATAAGCAATTCCTTATGGATAATAATTGCAAATACCGCTATGATACCACCAATGGTCAAGCTTCCCGTATCGCCCATGAACACTTGTGCCGGGAATGCATTGTACCAAAGGAAACCGATGAGTGCACCGATAAATGCACATATAAATATAACCAGTTCTTCGCTGCCGGGGATATACATTATATTAAGATATTCGGCGTATTCGATGTGACTGGACACATATGCTAGAATTCCAAGTGTTAGACCTATGATGGCGGAGTTTCCGGCTGCCATTCCATCCATGCCATCGTTCAAATTGGCACCATTTGAAACTGCCGTTACAACAAAAATGGTTACTAAAACGAATAATATCCATCCGGCAGTTTGGGCATGGTCACCTAGGAAACCGACAAAATCGGCATAATCCAAGTTGTTGTTCTTAAAGAATGGTATCGTTGTCTTTGTTGACTTTTCATTTTGAGCTTTATGGACAATCTCCACTATTTCTCCTCCTTTTTGTATTTCCACATTCTCACGGATAACTACGTTAGGGCTTAAATAGAGAGTCAATCCTACGATTAATCCCAAACCAACCTGACCGATAATCTTAAACTTGCCGTGCAAGCCTTCCTTGTCTTTACGGAAAACTTTGATATAGTCATCCAAAAATCCTAATGTGCCTAGCCAAACAGTAGTGATCAGCATCAATATCATATAAATGTTATCCAGTTTCCCCAATAAAAGACAGGGAATAAGGATAGCAACAATAATAATGATTCCTCCCATTGTAGGAACGCCTACTTTTTTTACATTAAAAGGGTCGATAGAAGCATCGCGTTGGGTCTCTGTAATCTGTTTCCGTTTCAGTAAGTTAATAAAATATTCTCCGAAGATGGCAGATATCAACAATGAGAGGATGACAGCCATCAAGGAACGGAATGATACATAACCGAACATTCTAGCTCCGGGAAAATCACACTGCTCTAAAAAATTAAATAAATAATATAGCATTTCTTGTTGGTTTATTCATTAGCAAATATATCTTTCAATACCTCCTTATCATCAAAATGGTGCTTTATACCTTTGATTTCCTGATAATTTTCGTGCCCTTTTCCGGCAACCAGCACAACGTCTTTGGCTTGGGCAAGCATGCATGCTGTACGGATAGCTTCTTTTCGGTCTGCTATGCTGATGACCTTACGCATATTTTCTTTATTCAATCCTGCAAGCATATCATTGATAATATCCTGTGGCTCTTCAAAGCGGGGATTGTCTGACGTGATGATGACTTTGTCACTTTGCTTGGCTGCTTCTTGAGCCATTAAGGGACGTTTGCCTTTATCACGGTTGCCGCCCGCACCTACAACCGTAATCACCTTTCCTTTCCCGTTCAATACTTCGTGGATGGCATTCAATACATTTTCTAGTGCATCGGGAGTATGTGCATAATCGACGATGGCTGTATAACCTTTGGGTGAACGCAAGGAATCAAAACGTCCGGCAACAGGACGTAGTGTACTTAAAGCAAGAAGAACATCTTCCGGTTTCTTTCCCAACAGACAGCCTGCGCCATAAACGGCTAATAAATTGGAAGCGTTAAAACGTCCGATAAATTGCACGTTGACTTCTACATTGTTAATGTCCAGCAGCATTCCTTCAAATCCGTCTTCAAGTACTTTGCCTTTAAAGTCACTGAGGCTGCGGAGAGAATAGGTGCTGACTTTCGCTTTGGTATTCTGTGTCATAACCAAGCCGTTTCTATCGTCCAGGTTGGTTAGGGCAAAAGCACTTTTCGACAAGCCATCAAAGAATGCTTTCTTGGCTTTCAGGTAATTCTCAACCGTTTTGTGATAATCCAGATGGTCGCGCGTTAAATTGGTGAAAATACCTCCGGCAAACTTTAAACCTCCGATACGCTTTTGGGCAACAGAATGTGAACTGACTTCCATAAAGACATACGTCTGCCATACGGCCTAATAATTGATTTAATGTAATGGGATCAGGAGTAGTATGGTCTGTGGGAACTGCTTCATCGTCAATATAATTACAAACTGTGGATATTAAGCCGACCTTATAACCGAATTTGCGGAACATATTATATAATAAGGTGGCAATGGTGGTTTTACCGTTTGTCCCGGTAACGCCTACCAACTCCAGTTTTGATGTTGGGTCACCATAAAAGGCAGTAGCCAGTTTCCCGACAATATCTTCTGTATCGCCTACTTTGATATAAGTAATATTTTCATTCAATGTTTCGGGAAGAGTCTCGCACACCACTGCAACGGCACCTTTTTCTATTGCTTTTGTGATATAAGCATGTCCGTCTGTCTGCGTACCTTTTACAGCTACAAACACATGTTCCGGTTCAATAAGACGTGAGTCTATATTGATTCCTGAAATCTCTTTGGTGGTATTGCCAATGATCTCGCTTACGGTTATACCTTTGATAATCTCTTCCAGTTTCATATCTTTCTTCTATATTAATTTAATCGTAATTGTATGGTTTGTCCCTTGCGTATGGTATTGCCGGCAGGAATACTCTGCGACTTGACTTTACCCATTCCGCTTAGACGGGTTTTCAAACCGATACTCTCCAATAGGTAAACAGCATCTTTGGCGCCCATGCCGATTACGCTTGGTACCAGTTTATTATTTATTTCTTTTTTGCTGAACATTACATTGTCGGGATTTGTCGTAACGTTCCCCCAAACCGGTTTGTCAATTGAATAGCTGTTTGACAGACCGGTGGTTCTTATATCAATCTGATTCAGTATATAGTTTGCAGCTCCTATATCCCCATGTTTCACGTCAGGAACTAAGATAGAAGTTGAATCTTTCGCACCTTGTAAGTCCTGAGCAAGATGTTTTGCAAACACACGCTCGGCAATATTGCGGAATACAGGGCCGGCCATACCGCCTCCCGATGCCGGATAGCCATTCTTCTGAATGGCTACGATACAACTGTATCGGGGAGATTCGGAGGGGAAATAGCCGCAGAAGCTAACCAAATATTGGCGCATACCATTGGTGTATCCCGATCTTCCCTGAGATACTTGAGCTGTACCTGTTTTTCCTGATACATGAAACTGTTTGGAACCTGCTTGTCGTCCTAATCCCTCGCTAACCACCTTTTCAAGAATAACTTGTATCTCTTGAATTGTTTTGGGAGAAGCTATTGCCGGATTAAGAACCTCGGTCGGAATTTCTTTCACAACTTGTCCGTCTTTCATAATCGCCTTGACAAATTTAGGTTTAACCATCACACCATTGTTTGCTATAGCGTTATAGAAAGTTACCGTACTGATAGGAGGAATCTGTGTCTCATATCCGATAGACATCCATGCCAATGCTGTTTTTGACCAATTGTTTTTGTTGGGCATACGGATAAATGGATCACCTGCTCCCGGGATATCCAAATGAAGTGGGGACGCTATACCTAATTTATATAAGCCTTGCACATACTTCTCAGGATGGTCGTGATAGTTTTGGTCTATTAACCGTGACACACCAATATTGGAAGAATACATTAATGTTTGCGTAGTAGTGATTACGCCATATCCTCCACGATGCCAGTTATGGTCTTTCATACGGGCGCCATGCATATTATAAACACCGTTTCCGGTATCAATTGTTTGGTCGGGTGTTATTTTTCCGTCTTCAAGAGCTACCATGATAGAGGCTGTCTTAAAAGTAGACCCGGGTTCCATCATATCGGAGACCGCATTATTGCGAATCTCTCTGTATACTCCATCAGCACATTTGGTCATATTGACAATAGCTTTGATTTCTCCGGTTTGAACTTCCATTAAAATAGCAACTCCTACGGTTGCATTAATTTCTTTCAATTTATCGACCAATGCTTTTTCTGCGATATCTTGCATACCGACATCGATTGTCGTAATGATATCACATCCGTCAACAGGCGGTATATCTACTATGTTCAAGTATTTGTTCATCACTTTTTGGCGGTGAGTAATACCTTCACGTCCCTTTAATATAGAATCGTAAGAAAGTTCCAAACCATTCTTGGCGCCTTGCTCAATGTCGGGATACATATCGCCTAATGTACGCATGGCTAATGAACCGAATGGCTTTTTGCGCTGGTTGAATGCCTGTTCGTGAAATCCACCCTTGTATTTGTTTAAGTTGAAGACGGGCAGACGTTTAGCCTCTTTATATTGTATATAGGATATTCGTTTGGGATAAAGCAGGTAGTTGCGGCTTCCCTTTTTTCTACCTTTTAATATATGGGATTTGAATTCTGCTTTGCTCTTATCCGGGAAAATCTGGTGCAGACCATCACAGATGGAGTCCATATAGAGCATCAGTAATGAGTCTTTCAGATGGCCGCCGGCTTTGAAGTCCATATAAATTTTGTATTCCGGAAGACTGCTTGCCATTAATTGCCCATCAGAAGAGATAATGTTTCCGCGGGTTGGGCGAACGGTTACGTTTTCTTTCACAAAACGGTCGGCTACATCTTTCCAATATTGCCGTTCGGCAAACATGATGACGCCGGCTTTGCAAATTATTGCAATACCTATCAATACCATCATCAATATGATGAAGGAATAACGGGTCATTATGTTCTTTTGGTTCGGCATCATAATTTTAGTCTTTTTTTATCAGATAAGGACGGTTGGTCGCTGTTTGTAAATGACTCTCTTCCGTCGATATATATTCTTCGATACGTGACTGACGGCTCTTCTCCATTAATTCGGATGAACGGGTAAGAGCATCATATTTAATATCTACTAAATCTTTCTTTAGCTTGTCTATTTCAATCAATTCCTGTTGGCTTTTATAACGGTTGTTAATGTAGCACACCGTTAATATCATAATAAGGATAAGTAAACGAGTTTGTCTTTTAAAGAAGTCGTTTGCTAAAATATCTCCTCCTAATATGCTGCGGATAGACATGTGTTTAGGAGAAGTAGCGGTGTGCTCTTCCTTGGCCTGTTGCGTATTTTGCTTTTGTTCTTCTTCCATCTCGTTTATTTTTTTTCTGCAATTCTCAATTTAGCACTACGTGAACGGGGGTTTTGTTTCACCTCTTCGTTACCGGCAACGATTACTTTGTTATTTATCAGCCTGAATGGCGTTTGTACATTTCCGAAAAAATCTTGTTCCATTTTTCCTTCCACATTGCCGGTCTTCATGATATTTTTCACCATTCGGTCTTCCAGGGAATGATAGGTAATAACCACTAAACGTCCGCCCGGTTTCAGAGCTTCTGTAGCTGCATAAAGCATTTCCTTTAATGCTTCCATCTCTTGGTTGACTTCAATGCGTAAAGCCTGAAATACTTTTGCTAGTTCTTTCTTTTCGCGTTCACGGCCAAATAAGGGTTTAATGATTTCCAAGAAATCACCAATCGTAACAATTGGTTTGTCTGCACGTGCTTTTATGAGGACGGATGCCAGCTTGCGGCTGTTCTTCAATTCTCCATAGAGATAGAAAATGTCGGCAAGTCGTTCCTCATCGTAAGTGTTTACCACATCGGCTGCTGTCATGCCGGCACGTTTGTTCATGCGCATATCCAACTTTCCTTCAAAACGAAATGAGAAACCGCGTTCCGAATCATCAAAATGATGAGAAGAAACACCCAAGTCCGCTAAAATGGCATCTACACCTTCTATGTTATGATAACGAAGAAAATTATGTAAATAGCGGAAGTTGCTGCGCACAAAAGTAAAACGCCGGTCGTTTACAATGTTCTTTTCGGCGTCTTCGTCCTGATCAAAACTGAGCAAGCGTCCCGTATGATCCAGGCGATTCAGTATTTCTTTGGAATGACCGCCACCTCCGAATGTTACATCTACATAGATGCCTCCGGGTTGGATGTTCATTCCGCTTACACTCTCGTCCAGTAGTACCGGTATGTGATATATCTGTTCTGTTTCGCTCATTCTAATCCTTCATTATTGTTGTTTCCCATTATTTCTTCTAGCTCCTTGCCGAAATCTTCAGGCGCAATGAACGGCTTGTCTGCAATTTCCTTTGCCCATATTTCGATAGTGTCATCCATTCCGATGAATCTGACCTCTTGCCGGATGTCTGCCAGCTTTAAGTATCTTTTGGGAATGAGAAAACGTCCGTTACCGTCCAGTGTGATGATTTCTACGTCTGATACAAATTGGCGGAAAATCATCTGATGTTTGGAGTTCCAACGATTGAGCTTGCTGCGCAGTTCGTTCATCTGCTCATTCCATACACTTTCCGGGTATAAAACCAGGCAATCCTGATAGGTGTCTTTACGTAAAATCAGGCATTCTTCGGCTGCCGTTTGTAACTGCTTCCTGAATACAGCCGGGAAAAAGACTCTTCCTTTTGCATCTGTTTTTGCTTCCGAATTGCCGAGAAATCTCATGTTTATACCTTATTATATTATTCAGGTTGTAAAATTACACAATTCCCCACAATTCCCCACAATAAAACCAAGAAAATATTTCGAGAAGTTTTCAACAGGTTGTTAAAGTAGCTATACACTTGGTAAACAGGAAGTTTAATTTTAATAATTTTCTTATAAAAAGGAGTGAAATCCGGTTTGTGTGAGAAGTGAAAAAAGGAGGTTGAATAATTGCACATTCGTTTTTAAACTGCGCAAAAATAGCGCGCTTTGTATTGCCTCAGACACAAAAACTCTTAATTTTTTTAGAGAAGGGTTCATTTTTCTGTCATAAATTGCCAATATAAAAAAAGATAAGTTACTTTTGCAATGAAAAGACATTTATAAAATGGCTGACGACTCTATATTTTTAATTGACATAGATAAGATTTTAAAGACGAAAGCAGGGAAGAAATCCAAATACATTCCCCGCTTTGTTACTTCATACTTGAAGCGTATTGTGCATCAGGATGAGTTGAACGTCTTTCTGCATGACTCCAAAGATAAAGTCGGAGTTGAATTTTTGGAAGCTTGTATGGAGTTTCTGGATGCTAAAGTGGAAATTAAAGGTCTGGAAAACTTGCCTAAAGAGGGTAAGTGCACTTTTGTGAGTAATCATCCGCTGGGAGGACAAGATGGTGTTGCTTTAGGATATATTCTTGGGAAGCACTATGGCGGTAATGTCCGTTACTTGGTTAATGATTTGTTGATGAACCTGCACGGCTTGGCGCCGTTGTGTATTCCAATCAATAAAACCGGTTCTCAGTCCAGAGATTTTCCTAAAATGGTAGAAGCGGGTTTTTCTTCTGATAATCATATTATTATGTTTCCCGCCGGACTCTGTTCGCGTCGTCAGAATGGTGTGATAAGAGATTTGGAATGGAAAAAGACTTTCGTAACCAAGAGCGTGGAGACGCAACGCGATGTAGTACCTCTGCATTTTGAAGGACGGAACTCGGATTTTTTCTATAATTTGGCCAACTTATGTAAATTTGTAGGTATTAAGTTTAATATTGCTATGCTTTATTTGGCTGATGAAATGTTGAAAAATCGACATAAAACTTTTACCTTGACCATTGGTAAACCTATTCCCTGGCAAACTTTTGATAAGTCTAAAACTCCTGCGCAATGGGCGCAGTTTGTAAAGGACGTTGTCTATAAACTATAACAGACAAAGGAGAGAGAAATATATATGGAAGAGATTATTGCACCAATTAACAAAGAAATCCTAAAGGCGGAATTAACAGAGGATAAGCGCCTTAGATTTACTAATAAAAGTCATAATGAGATTTATGTCATAACCTATCAGGATTCCCCCAATGTAATGAAGGAAATCGGTCGTCTGCGTGAGATTGCTTTCCGTGCTGCGGGAGGAGGTACAGGAAAGTCAATGGATATTGATGAGTATGACATTATGGAGAATCCCTATAAGCAGTTGGTGGTATGGAATCCGGAAGCTGAAGAAATATTGGGTGGCTATCGTTATCTGTTAGGCGATGAGGCTCAATTTGATGAACATGGAAAACCACTTTTGGCAACAGCCCATATGTTTAATTTCTCCGAAACATTCTTGAAAGAATACCTGCCTTATACCGTCGAACTCGGACGTTCGTTTGTGACGCTGGAGTATCAGTCGACACGTGCAGGTTCAAAAGGTTTGTTTGCTCTTGATAATTTATGGGATGGCTTGGGAGCCTTGACGGTTATCAAACCGAATGTGAAGTATTTCTTTGGCAAGATGACAATGTATCCCAGTTATCACCGTCAGGGACGTGATATGATTCTTTACTTCCTCAATAAGCATTTTGGCGATAAGGATAAACTGATTACTCCGATGAAATCGTTGGAAATTGAAACGGACCCGGAACTATTGAAGAACTTGTTTTGTTATGAATCTTTCAAGGAGGATTATAAGGTGCTTAATACTGAGGTGCGTAAGTTGGGCTATAATATCCCCCCATTGGTAAATGCATATATGAGTTTATCTCCGACGATGCGCATGTTTGGTACTGCTATTAATTATGGATTTGGTGATGTTGAAGAAACAGGTATTTTGATTGCTGTCAATGAAATATTGGAAGAGAAGCGTGTGCGTCATATTGAATCTTTTGTGAAACAGCATCCGGAATCATTGAAGATAACCTCGGGGGCGCATCCTGTTTTAACGAAATAAGTAATTGTATATACATAGAGAGGCCGTGAGGCCGGACAGGTAATTGCCGGAAGGCAGTTGAAGTATTCGGGCAGGTGTAAACTTGCCCGAATGTCTTTTAGGGATAACCTGTGTCGTTTTTCTCCGATACATTAAAACCACTCAGAAACAGTTGATGATATAATAAGTTGCACATACTTATGCCTTCATGCTCTTGTTTTTTGTTTCTTTTGTCGATGAAAGTAAGATATTCGTTAGTCACGGCTGTGGTTAAGTTTAACCACGGCCGTGACTAACTTTAACCACCCGGGTGAGCAGGCTTAACCACGGCCGTGGCTAAGCAATTGCAATAGGCTTCTATACAGCCGGAAGACTGTTGCCTTTTATTTTGCGGTAAAGGTCGAGCGCGTACACGTCGGTCATTCCGGATATATAATCGAGTACAGCCTGTATTTTTTCATACAAGGTAGGTGCATTCACATTATATTGGCTTGACATACGATTGATAAGTAGCTGTGAATAAGCTTTTTCTGGCGTACGCACTGCATTGATCATCAAGTCGATCAGCGTGCTGATTACCCGGAAACCGGCAAGTTCTATATCCAGCACATCACTCGAACGGTAAATCTTATGAAAAGCAATCTCCGAACAATGCTGGTATGCCTCTTTTAAAGGAGAACCGATATGTGTGATGAGTGACCCTTCAAACTCTCCTGAAAGGATTTCTTCTTCATGCTCTACGAATACCCGGGTGCATTCTTTTATCAATGCTCCGATGACTGAAGAACGAAGATAGGCAATCTGTTCATTAACATCCGTTACAATCCGGCAAATCTCTTCTATTCGCTGCTTTCTTTTGTCATCGAAGAATAAACTATATAACTCTTTTGTCTCGGCATGGGTCAGTAACTTCAGCTTGTGAGCGTCTTCTATATCCATCATTTGATAACAGATATCGTCTGCTGCTTCTACCAGATAAACCAGCGGATGACGGGCGTATCTCAATGGTTCTCCTTCTTGGCTCAGCCGGGTGATTCCCAACTCGGTAGCTATTTTTTGGAAATCTGCTTCTTCGCTCAGAAAGAAGCCGAACTTTGATTTTTTTCCTGCCAGACGTGAAGAAAAAGGATACTTTACAATAGAGGCCAGGGTGGAATAAGTCATCACGAATCCACCTTTACGTCTTCCTTCAAACTGATGCGTCAAGAGCCGGAAAGCATTGGCGTTTCCTTCAAAGTGTATCAAATCATCCCATTCTATCGATGAAAGCTCTTCTTTCAAGGCTATTCCTTTCCCTTCCGAGAAGTAAGTTGAGATGGCTTTCTCTCCGGAATGTCCGAAAGGAGGGTTCCCTAAATCATGTGCCAGACAAGCTGCCGATACGATAGAGCCTATTTCTGATATATGAGAGTCTGCCAGTTCAGGATGTTTCTGCAATAGCCGGCTGGCCACATCATTTCCCAAAGAGCGCCCTACACACGACACTTCCAGACTGTGCGTCAGGCGGTTGTGCACGAATATGCTTCCCGGCAATGGAAATACCTGCGTTTTGTTTTGCAAACGACGGAAAGGGGCAGAGAAAATCAGCCGGTCATAGTCGCGTTGAAACTCGGAGCGGTCGTCTTTCCGTGCTTCGTGCAGCTCTTCCAGTCCGAAGCGTTTATTTGATATTAATTGTTTCCAGTTCATAATTCGGGGTTTATATGTTTGCAAAAGTATAAAATCTCCGTTTAAAAAACTGTAAACGCTTAGATAAATCCATTGAATTGTGTAGATTTGCATCTTATTAGATAAGTTAATTTTGAAAATGAAAGTACAGGTAATCAATAAATCAAAGCATCAGCTTCCCCAATATGCTACCGGGCAATCGGCGGGAATGGATATCCGCGCTAATTTGGACGAACCGATTGTATTAAAACCTTTGCAGCGCTGTCTTGTTCCGACAGGATTGTATATTGC
>OGPL01002814.1_pt1 | contig 12109 bp, 10 predicted proteins | sample 1552901 | NCBI WGS metagenome assembly OGPL01 (sample SAMEA2580244, study PRJEB22360) | human gut metagenome | biome: human gut; feature: human-associated habitat; material: faeces | place: Denmark | collected 2008/2010 | reverse complement strand
TCCAGAGGGTCGAAGACCCTTTGGCGGGGTCAAGGGGCAGCGCCCCTTGCGTCTCTCGCTAATCAACGTGGAAGGGAAGGAAACCGATGAAAATCCTGATGGTCAATAAGTTCTTGTACCCGCGCGGCGGGGCGGAAACGTATATGCTCCGCATTGGGGAAGAACTGACGAGACGCGGTCATCAGGTGGAATATTTCGGCATGTACGACGAGAAAAACACCGTCGGGAACGCCGAAGGGCTGACGACTGTCAACATGGACTTCCACGCGTCCGGCGCGGAAAAGCTGCTGTACCCCTTCCGCATCATCTATTCCGGCGAGGCGCGGCGCAAAATGCGGCAGGTCATCGACCGCTTCCACCCGGACATCATCCACTTCAACAACATCAATTTCCAGCTTACCCCGTCCGTCATTCTGGCGGGGGCAGAGAGAAATATCCCGATGGTGCAGACCGTCCACGATTTGCAGATGCTCTGCCCGAACCACATGATGATGGAATTCGGCACATGGAAACTCTGCGAGGAATGCAGCGGGAAGAAGTGCAAAATGGCGTGCGTGCGCAAAAAGTGCATCCACGGGTCGCGCGCGAAGAGTCTCATCGGCGCGATAGAAGGCACGATTTATACCAGCAGCCATGTGTATGACCGCGTGGCGCGCTATATCTGCCCCAGCCGCTTCATCGAGGAAAAACTGCTGACCGTTCCGCGTTACGCCGGAAAAACCACCATGATTCATAACTTCTTGAGCAAGACGGCGGAGATAGACGTGCCCAAGGGCGATTACGTCCTGTATTTCGGGCGCTTGTCGGAGGAAAAGGGCATCGACCGCATCCTTGCCGCCTGCCGCCTGCTGCCGGAGATTCCGTTCGTCATTGCGGGCGGCGGGCCGCTGGAGGAACTCTGCCGAACGTGCGGTTTGCCCAACGTGCGCTTCGTCGGCTTCAAGACTGGAAAAGAACTGCAGGAGCTTGTCGCGGCGGCGCGCTTCACCCTCCACCTCTCCCTGTGGTACGAAAACTGTCCGCTGGCGCTGCTGGAATCGCAGTCGCTGGGCACGCCGGTGCTGTGCAACCGCATCGGTGGAATGCCGGAGCTGGTGGAAGAGGGCAAAACGGGCATCCTCAACGACACCTTCACGCCCGAAGCGTACGCGGAGAAGATTCGCGCGCTGTATAGCGATTCGGCGCTGCTGGAGGAAATGGCGCGCAACTGCCGCGCGAAGAAGGAAAGCATGATGACGCTCGACCGCTACTGCGACCGGCTGCTGGAAATCTACATGGAGGAAATCGGAGGAAAACGCGCGTGATGGATGGTAAAAAGCGCAAAGTAATGTTCCTGATTTACAGCCTGTGCGGGGGCGGCGCGGAGCGGGTGCTGGTGGAAACAGTCAACCGCCTCCCCAAAGACCGCTACGACGTGACGCTCATGACGCTTTTCCACGACGATACCCGCGCCGGGATGCTGTCGCCGGAGGTGCATTACCGCCCGGCGCTGCGCGTGAAGAACGGCAGGGCGCAGAAAATCCTCAGCGGCATCATGCAGTACATCATCCCGCCGAAATGGCTGTATCGCTGGTTCTTCAGGAGCGACGCGGATGTGGAAGTCGCCTTCATGGAGGCGTTCCCGACAAAAATCCTCGCGTACTCCACCAATCAGCACGCGAAAAAGTACGCGTGGGTGCATATCGACGTGCAGACGTACACCAAGCAGGATCGCCTGTTCCGCTCCATGCGGCATCAAAAGGCGTGCTATGAGCGGTTTGACGGCATCTACTGTGTGTCGGAGAACGTACAGGAAGCGTTTTCCGCGAAATTCGCCTAGACGGAGCGCGTCCATGTCGCCTATAATATGCTGGATGAGCAGGCAATCCGCCGCCGGAAGAACGAGCCGGTGGACGACATCCCGAAGGGCGAGTTCCTGATGGTCAGCGTTGGCAGCCTGATTCCGCGCAAGGGGTTTGAGCGGCTGATTCATGTCTGCGGGCTGCTCAAAAGCCGTGGCTACCACTTCCACCTGCTGATTCTGGGCAAGGGGGAGCTGTACGAAGATCTGGCGGAGCAGGTGATTGACGAGCATTTGCAGGATAGCGTGCAGCTGCTGGGCTTCCGCGATAACCCGTACCCGTATATGGCGGCGGCGGATTTGTACGTCTGCCCGTCCTACGTCGAGGGGTTCAGCACGGTGGTGAGCGAAGCCGTTGTGCTGGAAACGCCCGTCGTGACGACGGACTGCTCCGGAATGCGCGAGATTCTGGGCGACAGCGAGTATGGCCTGATTACGCAGAACACTGAGGAATCGCTCTTCGAGGGCTTGCGGACGATGCTGGACAAGCCGGAAGTCTACCAATACTACCAGCAGCGCGTCCGCGAGCGCGCACCGTTCTTCTATATGGAAGAAAGGCTGAAGGCGTATGAGGAGATTTTGGACCAGTAAGGAAAACATGTTATGAGCGACATCCTGCGAAAATTCCGCCGCGGCGCCACCCTGCTGGGCGAACTGATCAAGTACGAGGCGGCAGCCCTCTGCGCCGGCGTGCTGAAGGTCACCAATCCGCGGTACCGCCACGTTTGGCTTGTGTCCGAGCGCGGCAGGGAAGCCCGTGACAACGGCTATCACTATTTCGCGTATCTTCGGCAGGCGCACCCCGAAATCAACGCCGTCTACGTCGCAGACCCCAAGCTGCCTGACTATGACCGCGTTGCGCAGCTGGGCAGCGTCGTGCCGTATCGCAGCTGGCGGCACTACCTGCTCTGCGCCACGTCGGAAATGAAGGTTTCCACCCATGTTTCCGGTTATACGCCTGATATTGAACGCTATTATATGCTCGATAAGCTCCACATCGTGCGCGGAAAAAAGGTGTTTTTGCAGCATGGCATCATGATTGACGATATGAAGTGGTACCATTACCCCAACGTCGTCATGGATTTGTTTGTCACGACGCTGCAAAAGGAGCGTGATTTCGTCGAGTCGGCGTTCGGGTATCCGAAAGGCGTCGTCCGCCGATTGGGACTGTGCCGATATGACGCGCTTCTGCATCCGCACGAGACGAAGCGGCAGGTGCTGTTTATGCCGACGTGGCGGACGTATGCCGTGGAGGGCAAAACACAGGCGGAGTTTGAGCAGACGGACTATTTCCAGCACTGGCAGGCGGTCATTTCCGACCCGAAGCTGGAGAAGCTGCTGACGAAATACGGCTATGACGCCGTGTTCTACCCGCATTTTGAGGTGCAGCGCTTCCTGTCCGCCTTCCACACGGAGAATCCGCACGTCAAAATCGGCGCGCTGGGGCAGATGGATGTGCAGACGCTGCTGATGGCCTCCGCGCTGCTGATAACGGACTTCTCCAGCATTCAGTTCGACTTCGCGTATATGCTCAAGCCCGAAATCTACTACCAGTTTGACGAGGCGCGGTACTGGGGCACGCACCACGACCGCGGCTATTTCGACTATCGCGTGGACGGCTTCGGGGAGGTCGTGACGACGCAGGAGGCGCTGTTGCAAGCCATCGAAACCGCGCTTGCGTCGGAGTGCGCCGTCACGCCGGAAATGCAGAAGCACATCCGCGATACCTTCGGCGCGCTCGACGACCACAACTGCGAGCGAAATCATCAGGCAATCAGGGAGCTGATGTCATGAAAGCAAACGACGGGCAGGCAAACCTCATTCTGCTGGACAGCGCGCCGCAGCCGGAATGGAACTTTGCGGCGCTGATGGAAGCGGAGACAGGGAAAAAGTGGAACATCTGGCACATTGACAGCCATTTTTCGGACAGTGCATGGAAGAAGAAGGCGAAATTCTTCCTCTTTCCACTCAAAGTCCTGCGCCACCGCAAGGAATTTGGCACCATTCTGTCCTACCAGCAGTTTTACGGGCTGTTTTTCGCTTTTTACAGCGCTATTTTCCACCTGAAAAAGCACTGCCACCTTATCGTCACCACGTTCATCTACCGCCCCAAGCAGGGCTGGAAGGGCAAACTGTACGCGTGGTTCATGCGCAAGGCGGTGAACAGCCCCGCGCTGGACAAAATCGTCTGCTTTTCCAGCAGCGAACCGGCGTATTACCAGTCCATTTTCGGCACGGACAAGTTCACCTATGTGCCGCTGGGGCTGGGCGATTTGAACCGCGGCGGGCACATTCCGCAGGGGGAGGAGCGATTCATCCTCGCGGCGGGAAAGAGCAACCGCGACTATGACTTCCTTGTGGATGCGCTGAAGGACACGCCGTATCAGGTGCGCATTCTGTCCGACGCGTACAACCACCCGAACCCCGGCAGCAACATCCGCATTTATCACGATGTGTTCGGCGAGAATTACTATCAAATGCTGTCGGAATGCTGCTGCGTGATTGTGCCGCTTGCCGATGCGCGCATTTCGGCGGGGCAGCTGGTGTTCCTGCAGGCGATGATGTTCGGCAAGCCGATTATCACCACGGAATCGGACACCGTGCGCGACTACATTGAATCGGGCAAAAACGGTCTGATCATTCCCAAACAGCGTGATGCGCTGCGGGACGCAGTTCGCCGGCTCTACGAGGATGAAGCGCTGTACCGCGGCATGGCAAAGGAGGGCAGATGCCGATTCTTGGAAAACTATTCTGTGGCAAGCATGGCGCGGCGAATTGGGTCAATCTGGCGGAAGCTGGACGAAAAGAAATGCTGAAAAAGGACATTCAACCGCGCCCGGCGTATCTGAAATGGGCGTATATCGGCATGATGACCATCGGTTTTGTGGATGGCGGCGGATTTCCACTGCCGTGGTTCACAAAATATGTGATGCAGATGGGTGTGCTGGGGCTGGCAATCCTGTTCCTGCTGGTGTCGGGCGACTTTCGGCGGCTGAAAACGGTGGGGCAGTTTGCGGTCATGTTCGGCTTGCCGTTCCTGATGATGGTGTCGCTGTCGATGCTGTACTGGGCATTGGACTTTCAGCAGCTTAACTACATGTCGCGCGGCTGCTCGACGATTCTCTACCATGTCATATCGCTCAGCGCAATGTGCAGCGCGGTGTACCTCTTCGGCCGCAGGAGCATTGATTATACGCTCTACGGCATGTGCGGCGCGAATGTCTGCATTGTGCTGGGATCCATCAAGGAGAACGGCATCGGGGCGTTTGTGACCGGGCTGATTGCGTTTGCAAAGTCCGGCGGGATTGACACGAACGCCGCCATCAAGGCGCTGGAAGTGCATGACCTGACGTTTGCCTTCGGGCTGATGCTGCTGTTCGCCCTGTGCTGCGAGCGAGGCAAAAAACGCCTGATTTATGCCGGCTTATCGGGGCTGTTCTTCTTTCTGGGCCTCAAACGCATCGCGCTGATTGGCTTAGTCGGCGTGTTTTTGATGGGCGAGTTTATCCGCAGGAGAAAACCGAAAGTCCAAAGCATCCTGATTCTCCTCATTTCCATTGGCGCCATTGTCATTTGCTTCGGGTATGTGTACCTGATTCAGTCGGGGCTGTTCAACGAAATCGTCCACGCGCTGGAGATTGACACGATGGGGCGCGACAGGCTCTATGCCGCGTTTCAGGAGGTCTACGATTTTTCCCCCGCCTTCCGAGGGTATGGCATTGGCTATGTTACACGCTATATCAGCATCATGACGGAAGCAGGCGTTGGCGTATTCGGCACGCACAACTTCGGCGGAATGCACAACGATATTGTTACCATGTACATCGAGTTAGGCTTCTGGGGCTTCGCGTTCTGGATTTGGTACAGCTGGAACGGGCGCATTGTGTGGTGCCAGAAGGAGTTCGGGATGCAGACAGCCCTGCTGCTGCTGTATGAAACGATTTACGGCTTCATTACCTACGCCACCGACAACACGGTGTTCTACTGCTACATCAACACGGTCTTTATGCTGCTGCCGATCGCGCTGGCGATTGGCGAGCAGGAACAAGGCGAGGAGAAAGGCAAGCATGAAAGAAAAGAGCCGGAAACGAGCAAGGAGCGGCGTGTGGTCGCTTCTTGAGCGGATGCTGCAGGGTGTGTGGAGATACCGCCTGCTTTGCCTGCTGCTGGTCATCGCGGCGATGGTGACCACCAGCGCCCTGATGCATCCGGGAAAGCTGCAGTCGGCAACCGCCCTCATTGCCCTGAACTATGAGGAAGCGACAAGGGGGCTTTATCCGAATCAGACGCGATTCAACATTTCGCTGCTCAAGTCTGACGAGGTGCTTTCGCGTGCGCTTGAAAAGGCGGGCGTGACGAACATGGAGCCTCTTGCGCTGGCGGAGCACATCAGCGTAAGCGCGTCAAGCGTCGGCGGCATGTCGATTGATTCCGGCAGCGCCAGCGCCTACAAGATTGCCACCACCTACACCGTCTCCTACAAGCGCAATGAGGAGCTGCCGGCAAGCATCAGCACCGGCGACATGCTCCAGCTGATTATCGAGGCGTACAAGGAAGTGTTCTACGAGAACTACACCTACGTCGATACGGCGCTCAATCCGAACTGGGATGAACTGGATGAACTGGAGTATGTGGAAATCGGCACATTCTTCGAGAAAGAAATCGGCAAAGTCAGCCGCTTTTTGAAGAGCCGCGCGAACGAGAACGGTACGTTCCGTTCCTCGGCCAACAACGAGACGTTTATCTCTTTGCAGAAGAAGGCACAGAATTTCTCTAACATTGACCTTGAAAAGTACACCGCGTATGTGCGGCAGAGCGGGTTATCCAAAAATCGCGACCGCTATGTGTCCAAGCTGAAATATCAGAATCAGCTGCGCAACATTGAGTATCAGAAATTCATGAGCCACTATCAGAACCATCTTGCAACGATTGATATGTACGATTCCGCGCTGACAAGCGTTGTGCTGATTCCGACGCTGGATACGCAGGCAAACTTCTATATGTCGCGCACGAAGGTGGCGATTGACTATCAGGCAAGCTCCGCTGAGACGGAAAACTTCCATGCTCATGATACAAAGGAGAAAATCAAGGACAATGAGTACACCATCGAGAAGATGCTCGCGGAAGACGCCAATGCGGCGGAGAACATCGTCACGGCGGAGATGCTGATTGATACCATGAAGACCAAATTGGCGGATTTGATTGAACGCACAAATGTCATCAACCGCGAGTATGTCCGCTATAAGACGCGCAATTACCTTACCGTGTCCTATGGGCAGATGAGCGCGATGGATGAATACAGCATCAAGTGGTCGATCTTGATGGGCGGCGTGACGTTCTGCGTCTGCTGCGTGCTGTTGCTGGTGATTGAGGGCAGAAAAAAGCATGAAAAAGTTTAACATCATCCGCTACTTAAAGCGCTGGTGGCCGCTGATTGCGCTGATGTCCATCTTTGCCGGCGCGTTCTTCATGCGCTATGCCAGCAACAATCAGGCGTACACGGCGCAGGCTGTCATTAAGTACACCTACGACGCGGCGTCGGAGGGCTTGACCCCGAACGGCGAGCCGCTGGACGTTTCCGAAATCTTTTCCTCGACGGTCGTCAAGGAAGCGATTGAGTGCCTCGGCTATTCCGTCAACGTCGATACCATCCGTTCCGGCGGCACGGTGACGGGCATCACCCCTGCCGATGTGCAGACGCGGCAGGATGCGCTGGCGGAAAAAGGCGAAGAGGTGGAGGAGTACTATCCGACGGAATACACCGTCAAGCTGACTGTTGGCAGCAGCCGAAGCGCTGAGTTCGCGCGCTTGATGCTGGATGAAATTTTGAGCTGCTATTTTGCCAGCTTCGGGGAGAAATATGTGGATTACTCCACCATCCCCAACAACGCGGAAAACGTGCTGGCGGGCGGTTATGATTACATTGAGCAGGCGGAAATTCTCAGCAATTCGGTGGATGAGATTATCGCGCAGTTAGGCAACCGCCAAAGCGCTGCGCCGAATTTCACCTCGTCGCGCACGGGTCTGTCCGTCTCCGACCTGTTTGATGAATACAGCTATATCCAGTCGGTGCGGATTCCGTACCTGTTTTCGGAGATTTTGGGCGAAAGGCTGACGCAGAACCGCGAAATCCTGCTGAAAAAGTATCAGGAGCGGTATGCGAATTACATGCTGACAAGCGGCACCGATGGCGATAAGGTGGCAAGCGTCAAGGAAGTCATTGAAAGCTATGGCAATAAGAATAAGGAAGGCTCGCTGTACTATGCCGGAACGAACGGCACGGACACGAACGGGCAGAACGGCCTTGTGCTGAATGACGTCTATGAGGAGCATGATGAGGACGGCAAGATTAAAGACCGCACCACCGTTTACGATATGCTCATCAGCGACTATGTGATGCTGCTCAACCGCAAGTCCGACAGCCTGATTGATGCGGCGTACTGCCAGTACATCATCGACACCTTCTCCAAGGCGCCGGACGCGACGGAGAACACCGCCGAAGCCCGCGCGTCGGTGGAGGCGGAAATCAGCGCGCTGCAAACCCGGCTGGATGACCTCTATCAGGTGCTGCTGGTGACGATGGAGGAGTACAACGAGTACATGGGCGCGGTGAACGTGGGCGTGCTGTCCACCACAGCGGTGAGCGCGCGCGTCAACGTCAAGCTGTACATGATGTTGGGCGTTGTCGTGTTCTTCATCCTCGGTGTCTGCGGCGCCATCCTGCTGGGGCGAATCCAGGACTTTGTGGAGTACCTGTTCTTCACCGAGCAGTCGCTGGAAATGCCGAACCGTACGGCGTGCGACCTGTACATCAAGAACAACACCGAGCGCGTGCTGGGCGACGACAACGTGTGCGTTGTGCTGGAGCTGACGAACCTGAGCCACATCAACAACGAGCTTGGGCGCGTGAAGGGCAACGAAGTGCTGCGCCGGTTCGCGGATTTCATCAAGGAAGCGTCTGCAACCTGCGGTACGGTGTATTACAACGGCGGCTGGCAGTTCATCGGCTTCTTTGAGCAGTGCCGCCGCGAGGACGCGGGAGAGCTTTGCGGACTACATGCACCGCCTCGTGCACGCCTACAACGAGGAAAGCGGCGACGCGAAGATGGAATACAGCCTTGGCATGGCGGAAAGCCGCACCGCCAACGCCCATACGCTGCGCACCCTGCTGCGCGGCGCAATGATGGACCGCAGAAAGCAGGAGGACTAAGCCATGAAAAAGTGGAAAAAAGTGCTGCTGTATGTGCTGACTGTGCTGCTGGTGATGGCGGGCGTTTGCGGATACTTCCTCTTCCTGTATCCGCATGAGCAGGACTTTGTGGAAAGCTACTACAAAGTGCAGTCGGATAAGCTGACGAGCCATCTGCGGATTGTGCAGCTCTCCGACCTGCACCTGCGGGAGTTCGGCGAGAACAACTGCGATTTGGTGGCGCGGATTCGCGCCTTGAAGCCGGACATCATCGCCATCACGGGCGATATGAACGACAAGAAAAGCGACGACACGCACGTCGTGACGGACTTGTGCGCGCAGCTGGTGGAAATTGCCCCGGTGTACTATGTGCCGGGCAACCACGAGTGGCCGAAAATCGTGTTCGAGGGCAGCACACTCGCGTCGGATTTGGAAGCGCTGGGCGTGCACTTTCTGGCGGATAAGTACGAAACCGTAACCATCGGCAGCAATACGCTGCTCATCGGCGGCATTGCGGAAGCGCCGGCGTCCTACGAGAAGTATGCCAGCGGATTTCTGGAGGATTTCGCCGCCCAGCCGGGCTACAAGATGCTGCTCGTCCACTATCCGGAATACTACGCGGAGGATACGGGCGCGCTGATTGGCAAGGACATCGACATGGCGCTCTGCGGCCACGCGCACGGCGGTCAGGTTCGCCTTCCGTTCCTCGGCGCGCTCTACACGCCGGATCAGGGCTTCCTGCCCGATTTGACCGAAGGCGTGCAGACGATTTCCGGCACGAAGGTCATCATCAGCCGCGGACTGGGGGACGACGTGGGGCAGATTCTGCCGCGCATCAATAATCCGCCGGAACTGGTGATTATTGACGCGAACTGGTATTGATACCTTCATTTTCAGGAGGACGGAATCAATATGCGTGAAGCAGACAAATTGGTCAGCGTCATTATCCCGGTTTACAAGGTGGAAACGTACCTGCCGATGTGCGTGGACAGCGTGCTGAATCAGACATATCAGAACTTAGAGGTTATTCTGGTGGACGATGGCTCGCCGGACAACTGCCCCGCCATCTGTGACGAATATGCCAAAAAGGACAAGCGAATCCGCGTCATCCACCAGAAAAACGCGGGGTTGTCAATGGCACGCAATGCCGGATTGGACATCTGCACAGGCGACTATATCACCTTTGTGGACAGCGACGACGCGCTGCATGTTGCCTTTGTGGCGCGCTTGCTGGCGGCGTGCGAGGAGAACGGCGCGGAAATCGCTGTCGGGGATTTCATGAAGGCGACACCAGCGGAATATCTGCCGAAAATAGCCGCGCCGCTGGCGAATAAGCCTGTGCGCGTGGTGGATGGGCGCGAGGCAAACATGATGCTTTACCGCAGGTCGGAATGGGTGCGGATGGTGACGGCGTGGGGGAAGCTGTTTCGGCGCGAAATGCTGGAAACGGAACGCTTCCCGGACGTGAAGCTGCATGAGGACGAGGCGCTGATATACAAGCTGCTTTACCGAAGCCGGCAGGTGGCAATGGTGGATGGCGCCCTGTACCTCTACACGGCGAATCAGGCCGGCTTGATGGCGAAACGCTTTACCCCGGAGCGCATGACGATGCTGGATATTCTCGATGAGCGGCTGGCGTTCTACCGCGAAAACGGCGAAACAGGCGACTTAATCCGCTTTACGCAAAACCGGCAGTTTATGTTTGCGGCAGAATACTATCTGCATACGGCGGATAACAAGCCTTTCCGCCGCAAGGCGCGCAAAAAGCAGTGGGCGCTGTATTGGCCGCTGATGCGCTCCTCGTACTGGCTGCGCAGGAAACTCGTGTATACCTATGCCATGCTGCTGCCCGGACATTTCAAGAAGCTGTATTTCTAAGGCACCACCTCATTTGTGCGGTGTTACCCTAATGCAGCGGCTGGAATCCACGAAAGGAAGAAAAAGGATGAATCAAGTCAGCATCATCATTCCCGTGCACAACACGCCGGAGGAATACCTGCGCGAATGCTTGCATTCCGTCCTGCGGCAGGATTACACGAATTGGGAAGCCATCCTGATTGACGACGGCTCGACCAGCGGCGCGGAGCGTATCTGCGACGAATACGCGGCGAAGGATGCGCGCTTTTGCGTGATTCATCAGCGGCAAAGCGGCGTATCTGCGGCGCGCAACGCGGGCATGGCGGCGGCAAATGGCGACTGGCTGATTTTTCTGGATTCCGACGACTGGTGGGAGGACAATCTGCTGTCATCCGCAATGAAAAAGCTGGCGGAAGAACCGGCGGATCTGCTGGTGTTTAATTTCAAAACGTTTTCGCAGCAGAAAACGGACGAGACAGCACCGCCCGCAGAAAAGAAGCGGCACGTAGGCACCTCCATAATGGAGGAAATGCAGCTGGGCTTGCTGGATCGGAATGAACGGTATGCTGCAAACTACTTTGGCGGACCGTGCATACAGCTGATTCGCCGGACAATCGTCGTCGAGCATCAGCTTGCGTTTCCGGAAGCGATTCATCAAAGCGAAGATGCGCTGTTCAATATGCAGATGCTGGAGTACGTCAAGTCCGTGGATTTTCTGCATGAAACGCTGACAACGTACAGGGTTTGGGGCATGTCATCGTTTCAGCGGTTTCATGCGGATTTGCCGCAGCAGATGGAGCAGGTGAATCAGCAATTCCTGACATTCGGGAAAGTGCACCACAAGGGCGATTTCTATTGGAATGCCTATGAAGTGTGGCTGATGGAAACCTACATCCGCCTGCTGAAGCGCTACTTCTATCACCCGAATAATCCGCAGTCGGAGGCGGAAAAGAAGCGGGCATGGAAGGCGCTGCTGACAACCTGCCCGTCGCTGAAGCAGCTGCGCCGCGCAAGCTGGAAGAAGATGTACCAGTCGCGCAAGTCGTATCCGCTGCTGCTGTTTTTCCTGCTGTACTGCCGCTGCTACGCGCTCAATCGGCGCGTGATGGAATGGCTTCTGCGGACGGACAGGTACTGACAAAAAGGGTTCTTCGCGGAAAGTTGGGGGAAGAGCAGCTTGGGGGCGCTCCTGCGGGAGCGCAAAGTTACTGGCAGGGACGCTT
>OGPL01002811.1_pt1 | contig 12131 bp, 12 predicted proteins | sample 1552901 | NCBI WGS metagenome assembly OGPL01 (sample SAMEA2580244, study PRJEB22360) | human gut metagenome | biome: human gut; feature: human-associated habitat; material: faeces | place: Denmark | collected 2008/2010 | reverse complement strand
TGAGCTATACCCCCACATCGGGTGGTCGGCGCTGCCGACTTGTATAATATAGCAGAGGTCCTCCAAAATGTCAACCCCTTATTTCGCTTTTTTCTGATTTTTTTAGAAACGCTCCGTTCGAAGGACAGCGGGGAGAGGCTGCCGCCTCTCCCCGGCTTGTTTATGCCTTATACCTTCAGCTTGTTCTTTTTCACCTCGTTGAGGCTGGCCACCACCATGCCCGTCAGGGCGAACAGGGCGATGACGTTGGGCAGCACGATGAAGTTGTTGAACATGTCGGTGACTTCCCACACGAAGTCGCTGCCGGAGACGGTGCCCAGGAAGATGAACACCAGCGCGATGATGGTGTAGATCACGCTGCACAGCTTGCCGTTCTTTTTGCCGAACAGGTAGTCGGCGTTGATCTTGCCGAACAGGTTCCAGCTGAGGATGGTGGAGAAGGCGAAGAACAGCAGGCAGACCGCCACAAACTTGGCGCCCAGACTGGCGCCGAACACGGAGCCGAAGGCGGTCTGCGCCAGATTGGTCTTGCCGATGCCCTCGGGGATCACGCCGGTGGCCAGGATGCCGTCCTTGGTGTACAGGGTGCAGATGATGACCAGAGCGTTCAGGGTCAGCACCACGAAGGTGTCGATAAACACACCGATCATGGCCACCACGCCCTGATCGTGGGCGTGCTTCACGTTGGCCTGCGCGTGGGCGTGGGGCGTGGAGCCCATACCGGCCTCGTTGGAGAACAGGCCGCGCTTGGCGCCCTGGGAGATAGCGGTCTTGAGGGCGTAGCCGAAGCTGCCGCCGATGATGGCCTGGGGCTGGAAGGCATACTTGAAGATCATGCCGAAGGTGGCGGGGACATACTTGATGCGGCAGACCAGAATGGCCAGACCGCCCAGCAGGAAGACGCCCGCCATGATGGGCACCAGCTTTTCAGTGACAGCCGCCAGACGCTGCACGCCGCCCAGAAAGATGATCGCGCAGATGATCACCAGCACGATACCCATGACCCAGGAGGGCACGCCGAAGGCCGTTTCCATGGTGGAGCCGATGGAGTTGGACTGCACCATGCAGCCCATGAAGCCCAGCGCCAGAATGATGGACACAGCGAAGAAGCCTGCCAGGAACTTGCCGAAGCCGCCCTTGAACGCGGTGGTGATGTAGTAGACGGGGCCGCCCTTGATGTTGCCGTTGGCATCCACGATACGGGTCTTCTGCGCCAGCGTCGCCTCAGCGTAGATGGTGGCCATGCCGAAGAAGGCGATGATCCACATCCAGAAGATGGCGCCGGGGCCGCCGGTGAGGATGGCGCCGGAGGCGCCCACGATATTGCCGGTGCCCACCTGCGCAGCGATGGCGGTGGCCAGCGCCTGGAAGGAGGTCATGCCGCTCTTCTGGGCGCCGCCGCGGAGGTTCATCTCGCCGAAGAACTTCTTCATACCCTCGCCGAAGCAGCGCACCTGCACGAACCGGGTCTTGATGGAGTACCACAGGCCAACGCCCATCAGCAGGAAGATGAGGATGTAGTTGCTGAGGTACTCGTTGATCTTGGATACGATGGGAAACAATACAGATTCCATGGTTTTTTTCTCCTTGCATAAAAATAGAGCCGCCGGAAAACGGCGACTCTGGAGACATCAGGTGACAAGCGAAAAGCTCGTCTGCTCCGTCCTTTTGCCTGAGAGATTCGGCGCTTGCGCGCCTTGCACCTTCGGCACCCAACTGAATGGGATTCTCCAGAGTCCCCTCCCCGTCCGGTCTTTCCATTCCGGGCGGTTCACAGGGCTGTTTTCAATTGATGGACGTATGTTACCACACAACGGACAGTTTTGCAACCCCCTTTTTGAAATTTTTTTGAACGTTCTTTTCTTCCGCTTGACAATATCGTAAAACGATGTTATAAATATCGTAGAACGATATTTCAAGGTGGTGAGTGCGGATGCCGCGGAAAACGCTGGACTCCCTGTCGGAGCCCATGTTCTATGTGCTGATGGCGCTGCAAAAGCAGCCCCTGTGCGGGGCGGATATTGCCCAGTGGGTGTCCGCCCGGACGGAGAAGCGCATCGTGCTGGGCCCCGGCACGCTGTACACCATACTGGGCAAGCTGACGGACGAGCAGATGATCCGGGAGACGGCGGTGGACGGCCGCCGCCGCACCTACGAGACGACAGAGGCCGGAGACAAGCTGTATGACAACGAGGTCGCGCGTCTGCGCCGCTGCCTGCGGGACGCGGACGCGGTACGCGGAGAGGAGGAACCGCCATGCTGAAAACCATCCCCTACTACTTCTATCAGGTGGACGCCATCGAGGACTGGCTGGACGAACAGGCACAGAAGGGGCTTTTCCCGCTGGAGACGCGCTTCGGCACCGCCATGTCCTTCCGGCGGGACACGCCCCGCGCTGTGCGCTACCGCATCGACGTAAAGCGGAACATCGGGTATACAGACGAAAAGGCGCGTATCGCCGCCTATCGGGAGATGGGCTGGGAATACGTCTGCGACCTGACACCGTATCTGGACATCTACCGCTGTGACGACCCCGCCGCACCGGAGCTGAACACCGACGAGGAGACGCTCCACCAGGTGCTGGACAAGAAGCTGAGAAGTCAGATACTGTGGAGCATCGCCATCATCTGTCTGATCCCCGTGTGGCTCTATGTGGTGGTGCTGCGGGGCGTACCGGGCTTCTCCGGTATCTGCGACATGCTGCTGAACGGCTACGGAGGTCTGTTCCTCTGCGCGGCGCTGCTGGTGCTGTCGTGGCTCATCAACAGCATCGCCTGCATCATCGGCGCTGTGACCACACGGAGACGCAGGCTGCTGCAGCGCACCCGCCGCTCTCCCGCCCAGCTGCGGCGCTGGCGCGCCATCCGCCTGTCGGCGAACCTCCTGCCGCTGGCGGGTCTGGCACTGTGCCTGGTGCTGCTGGTGACGTACACGCGATCCGGCAGGGACATCCCCGTGGCGGAGTTCCCCGCGCCCACAGTGTCGGAGGTCTTTCCCGGTATGCAAAGCAGCCGCCAGTGGGCGACAGTCACCCCGGAGCCGCTGAGCCGCCACCGGTACCTGCGGCAGAAGGATCTGACGCTTTCCAATTTCTACGACGGCGGGTACTATGACGTCGATGTGTACCGGATCGCGTGGACATGGCTGGCGGAGGGCTACGCCCGCGAGCAGGCGCAGGAGGCCGGCGCGGAGACGATCGCCGTACCCGGCTGGGAGCACGCGTGGTATGCCGCGGACGCGGATCCCTACGGTGGGCAGCTGCTGGTGCTGCAGGACGGCAAGGAGGTCTGGTGCATCGGCTATGACGGAGGGCAGCGCCTGACGGACGCGCTGGACGTCTTCGCAAGGACGTAGTCATGCGGGGCGGACAGAGTCGTCCGCCCCTACAAAGGGACGCAGCCACCTACGACGGGACGTCGGGGACGCCGTCCCCTGCGAAATCGCAGGGGGGTGCGTGCGGACAGGAAACCCGTTGTAGGGCGGGACCCATGTGTCCCGCCGCGTGATACGCATTGATCCCGGCGGGGCACATGGGCCCCGCCCTACAGGGTGCAGAGGTCGTGCGGAGCGGGACGCAGGGAAGAGGTTTTATATGAGGAAAGGAGAAGGGCGAGATGAAGGAGAAAATGGTGACGGTCATGCTGCCGCGAGGCAGAAAGCAGGAGGAGAACTTTGTCATCGTGTCGGTGAACGGGCGCAGCTGGAAGATCATGCGCGGCGTGGAGGTGCGCGTGCCGGAGTGCGTGGCGGAGGTGCTGGAGAACGCCCGCATGATGGCGGAGGAGGCGCGGCGCTACGTGGACGAGCGCGCTTCCTGAGGTGGCGGCTATGGCGAAGGTGACGGCAAAGCAGGTGCTGGATCGGGTGGACGCGCTGGCACCCAACGGGTATGAGCGCGGGGAGAAGCTGCGGTGGCTGGCGCAGGCGGAGGGCTTTGTGCTGCGGGAGATCGGGCATCAGACAGGGGAGCTGCCCGACATGACGGAGACGACGGTGCTGACGGCACCGGTACCCTACGACGAGATGTACCGGCACTATGTGGAGGCACAGATCCACTATGCCAACGGGGAGACGGTGCGGTACAACAGCGCCGGGAGCCTGTGGAACAACGCCTTTCTCACCTACCGGGACTACTGCGCCAGAACGGAGACACCGCCGGCGTGCCCGGTGCTGCGGCTGTGCTGAAGGGAGGCGGGGAGGATGTATTTTCCCAAGCTGAGGGCGCAGGCGCAGCAGAGAGCCGCCGTGGAGCAGTTCGGCGGACTGGATCGCCGGGTGGGACACGGCGCGGGCTGCGCGGAGAACATGGAGAATATGTGGAGCGGCGGGTATCCGGCGCTGGAGACAAGACCCCGGCGGGGCGTGATGCGGCAGCTGACGAAGCCCCACGGCATCGTGGAGAAGGACGGGCTGTTCTGGGTGGACGGCACGGCGCTGTATGTGAACGGGGCAAAGACGGAGCTGGTGCTCAGCGACAGCGACAAGCAGCTGGTGAGCATGGGCGCGTATCTGCTGATCTTCCCGGATAAGAAGTACATCAACACCCAGAAGCTGACGGAGTACGGCAGCATGGAGAACATACAGACCTCCACGGGGGAGGTGACGTTCACGCTGTGCTATGAGAACGGGGAGAGCGTGGGCAGCTATGTGACAGGTACCTACGCGCCCAAGGAGCCGGGCACGGGGGATCTGTGGATGGATACGGATCGCCGGGTGACGGTGCTGCGGCGCTATGACGGCGGCAGCTGGGTGGAGGTGACGGGTGTGTGCACGAAGATCGCCGCCACGGGGCTGGGCAGGGGCTTTCAGGCCGGGGACGGCGTGACGGTGTCCGGCTGCGGTGCGCTGGAGCTGAACGGACTGCATGTGCTGAAGGCGGCAGCGGACGACTGGGTGCTGATACCGGCCATGTGCCGGGCGCTGGACAGCCAGACGGCGGCGGTGACGGTGATGCGCACCATCCCGGAGATGGACTTCGTGGTGGAGCAGGGAAACCGGCTGTGGGGGTGCAAGTACGGTATCGTGGACGGGCAGGCGGTGAACGAGGTGTACGCCTGTGCGCTGGGGGACTTCCGCAACTGGAACAGCTTTGCGGGGCTGAGCACGGACAGCTATGCGGCGGCCAGAGGCTCGGACGGTGCGTTCACCGGGGCGGCGGCCTGCATGGGCGGCGTGGTGTTCTTCAAGGAGAACTGCATGGAGCGCATCTATCCGGCGGCGGGCGGCGGGCACCAGATCGTGACGGTGCCGTGCAGCGGCGTGCGGAAGGGCGCGGAGAGGACCGTGGCTGTGGCGGACGGTGTGGTGTACTATCTGGGGAACGACGGGGTGTACGCCTTTGACGGGAGCATGCCGGTGTGCGTGTCCCGGGCGCTGGGCGACAAGCGGTATACCGGCGGCGTGGCCGGCGGGGAAAGCGGCCGGTACTGGCTGTCCGCCGTGGACGCGGCGGGAGAGACGGAGCTGCTGGTGTACGACACGCAGAAGCGGCTGTGGCACCGACAGGACGATACGGCGGCGGTGGCCTTCGCCCGGTGGAACGGGGAGATGACGGTACTGTGCAGCGACGGACGGCTGCTGGATACAAGCGGTACATTGGGAACGGCGGAGACGGGGTTCTCCTGGAGTGCCGAAAGCGGCGACCTGGGGCTGTACACGCCGGAGCACAAGTATCTCTCGCGGTTGGAGCTGCGGCTGAAGGCGGCGGCCGGGAGCACAGTGAAGGCGTACGTCTGCTATGACGGGGACAACGTCTGGGAACAGGTGGGCGGTGTATCCGGCGAGGTGGGGCAGACCCGCGGCGCGGTGCTGCAGGTGCGGCCCCGGCGGTGCGGACACCTGCGGCTGAAGCTGGCCGGGGACGGACCGTGCCGGGTGTACAGCGCGGCAGCGGTGTATGAGAAGGGAAGTGACGGGCCATGAGCGTGCTTGCCCTGCCGATGGCACCGGCGGGATCGGTGCAGGAGCAGGTGACGCAGCAGTATGCGTATCTGGTGCAGATGGCCCAGCAGCTCAACCTGGCGCTGGGACAGCTGGAGGCGCTGGGCGGCGGGGCCGGAGAGGCCTCCGCCCGGCGGCAGGCCAACGGGCGCTTGGGCACGGCGGCATCGGAGACGGCGGACGGGCAGTATGAGACGCTGCGGAGCATGATCCTGAAGACGGCGGACCAGGTACAGAAGACCACGGCGGCATTGACGGCGAAGCTGGAGGAGGAATATGTGGCGAGCTCGGACTTCGGCAGCTATGTGGCGAAGCTCAGCGCCCAGCTGGAGGCGGCACCGGAGGCGGTGACGCAGTATTACAGCTTTTTCTCTGACCTGCAGGCCAACGTGGAGAAGGTGGACGCGGCCTTCGCGCACTATAAGCTGGACACGGAGGGGTATATCCGCACGGGTATCGTGTACTACGACGGGGCCGCGCCGGTGTATGGCGTGGCTGTGGGACAGGACCTGACGTGCAGAGAGGTGGACGGCGAGAAGGTGGTGGAGCAGAACAACTTTCGCGCGGTGTTCACCGCCACGCGGCTGTCCTTCTGGCAGGACGCCACGGAGGTGGCCTATGTGTCCAACAACCGGCTGTACATCACGAACATCACGGTGCTGGGCGGTATCGATGTAGGACAGTGGAGCATGGAGGCGGCGGAGGGCGGACTGGCCTTCCGGTGGATCGGAGGGTGAGTGTGTGAGCTATACGGCGTTGGACAGCATCCAGTGGGGCGGCGTGCCGAAGATCGGCGTCAGCTTCGGCTATGACAGCCGGCGCAGCGGCAGCGCGATGCAGTACAGGATCTATGTGACGGTGGCGCCGCTGACAGGGGCATCGTATTTTGGGTACCCTATCTATCTGTCGGTGACGGTGGACGGCGGAAGTGTGTGCAGCGGGCATACGCTGAAGGCGGCATCGCCCAGCCGGTGGAGCAGCGCGATCGAGTACGACAGCGGCTGGGTAACAGCGGCAGGAGCAGTGGGCACCGCGCCGCTGGGGATACGGCTGTACAGCGGCTCCGGGTCTGCCAGAGACGACAGCTACGGCTATGCGCTGCCGGTGGAGCGCGTGGAGGACATTGGAGATTTCTCACTGACGGCGGGGGACGCGGTGATCGGACAGACGGGGACGCTGACGCTGACGCGGCCCGGGTATGGGTACAGCTTTACGTTCAGCTATGTGCTGGGGGCGGCCTCCGGAACGCTGAGCAGCGGCGCGCTGCGGACGGTGAGCAGCAGCGCGGGGCGCGTGGTGTACCAGTGGACGGTGCCGGAGTCGCTGGCCGGGGAGCTGCCGGAGACGACGCACGGCACCGGGACGGTGACGGTGAAGGTGTACAGCGGCGGTACGCCGGTGGGGAGCCTGAGCGCGGCGTTCACGGCCTATGTGCCGGAGACCATGCGGCCCACGGCGGCGCTGACCACGGAGGTGGTAAACGACGGTACGGCAGCGGAGAGCTGGGGCCTGTGTGTGCAGGGCGTCAGCCGGATACGGTACGCGGCGACGGCGGCGGCACAGGGCGGCGCGTCCGTGCGGTCGGTGCAATTCCGCTTTGCGGGGCAGGAGCTGACCGGCACTGCCGGGATGACGGCGGTCATCGGCATCAGCGGGACGCTGCGGCCCACGGCCACGGTGACGGACAGCCGGGGACGGTCAGTGACCGTGACAGGCGAGGCGGTGACGGTGGCGGCGTACTATCCGCCGGCCATCACGGCGTCTATGGCAGCGCGGTGCGCCGCGGACGGCACAGAGAAGGACGACGGGGCGTATCTGAAGGTGAAGTGCGCGGCACAGTGCGCCGATGTGCAGGGGCACAATACGGTGGTCCTGCGGGCGCGCTTCCGGCCCGTGGGCGGCGCGTGGAACGGCTATACAGCGCTGCTGCCGGGGGCAGAGCAGCTGCTGGGCGGCGGGCTGGACGGCGGGACCTCCTATGAGGTGGAGCTGAGCGCGGAGGACACGGTGGGCAACGTGCGGGTGGTGCGGTATACGGCGGCCACCAGCCGGGTGACGCTGCATCTGCGCGCCGGCGGAATGGGCGCGGCCTTCGGCAAATACGCGGAGCAGGAGGCGCTGGAGTGCGTGTGGCCGGCGGTGTTTTACGGGGATGTGGCGGTATCCGGTGCGCTGACGGTGAACGGACAGACAGTGGAGGCGATGCTGTTCCCGGTGGGCAGCGTGCGCCTGACAGACAGCCCTGCGGCGCCGGAGACACCGGCAGGTGCGGTATGGGAGAGCGTGGAGACAGGCATCGCCGGCGTGTATGGCTGGCGGCGCACGACATGACGAGGAGGAGAGAGGCATGGCATCGACGTATACGATGGTGGCATACGGTTCACAGGGCAGCGCGGTGCGGCAGCTGCAGAATGAATTGAACAAGCGGGGGTATAGTCTGGACCAGGATGGTATCTTCGGCAAGAAGACGAGAGCCGCGGTACGGGACTATCAGAAGAAGAACGGACTGACGATGGTGGACGGCATTGCCGGCGATGAGACGTGGGGGAGCCTGCTGTCCGCGCCTACGGCGGCGGAGCAGGCGGCGCTGGCGGAGTATCAGCAGGAGGGCAAGGCTTTGCAGAACCAGTACAGTATGCTGGACGCGCAGGAAAAGGCGGACTATGACCGCTGGCAGGAGGCGCGTGGCGACTGGCAGAAGCAGCTGGAGGCGGCTCAGGCGGCGTATGAGGACGCGGGCAGTCAGGACCAGAAGCTGTATCAGACGCTGCTGGCACATTTTTCCGACAAAGCGGAGCAGGAGAGGAAACTTTCCGCCTCCGGCGTCCGTCTTACAGATAGTGGAGGTACCGGCAGCAGGAGCGAGAGCCTGAGCTCTACGGCGGCGGAGAGCCTGCAGCGGGCCGTGGTGAACTATCTGAAGCGGGGCAACGGCGATCTGGCCCAGGCGTTGGCGGCGCAGTATACGGCCCGCATGACACCGGCGCAGCGGCAGCGGTTCGAGAAGCTGCTGGGCCAGTACGGCATGACGCTGGCATAAGGGTCGGATAGGGGAAAAGTGCTTGCAATCAGGGGCGCTGTATGGTATCATATCAAAGTATATTGCAACGCGGCGGACACGCCGCAGCGGCTCGAGAGGAAGAGAGGAGCCGCGGGAAGGAGCAGCAATGGAGAAGATGAAGAAGCACTTTTTACGCCGAATGGCGCTTGTGATGGCGCTGCTGACGCTGGGCTCTGCCGTGCTGGTGGGCTGCGGCGAGCAGAAGGAACCGGAACCGGACCCCAAGGATGAGGTCATCGTGGAGCCGGAGCCCATCCAGCTGCCGGACGGCGTCAGCTTTGACGAGAAGAAGTATCCGGACGTGTTCGGGTTCATCCAAATCCCTAACGCCACCCAGTGCGCCATCAGCAAGGGCCACTATCTGGCGCAGAGTCCCAAGTCCACTAAGAGCAGCACCGGGTATGACGACGATTACTACCTGCAGCGCGATTTGGACGGCAAGACCAACAAGGCCGGCTCACTGTACATCCAGGCGTACTACAATAAGTCTGACCTCAGCGACCCCATGACGGTGATCTACGGCCACAACATGGCCAACCGGACCATGTTCGGCGGTTTGCAGAGCTACGGCGAGACGCTGAAGTTCGACGACAACGCCGTGATGTACATCTATCAGCCGGGCCGTCAGCTGACCTATAAGTTCTTCGCATGCATCCCCTATGATACCAGCCACATCCTGTACTACCACGACTTCAAGGACGAGAAGGTGTTTAACGCATTCTTTGAGGCGCTGGGCAAGGCGGCCAGCGATCCTAAGTACAAGAGCGACACCAACCAGAACGCCTTTTACAGTGCCGAGGGCTGCGTGAACGTGGACAAGACCAACCTGCCCCAGGCGGGCGACAAGGTGGTGGTGCTGTCCGTGTGCAAGAACGGCGACGATCATCACCGCTATCTGCTGATGGCAAAGCTGGTGGAGGACTCCGCCGCGCCCATCACCATGACCCGCGGTGAGGCCGAGGCTGCCGGTATCCCGGCGGACCGCATCCAGGACAAGACAGCGGCAGACGCCGCGGCCGCTGCCGCGAATGTCTCCGCGGTGGAGGATGCTGCCGCCAATAAGACCGACGCTGCCAGCAAGACGGATACGGCCAAGACGGAGCACAAGGGCTGAGTCGGACCTGAAAAACAAAAACCTCCCGGACCGCGTGGTCCGGGAGGTTTTTCGGTATGCTTTCAGAGGGCGCCGCCGTCGGTCTGCATCAGCAGATCGGCCAGGGAGACACTGTCCAGATAGTCGTTGATGATGGTGTCCAGCTTTTCCCACATGGGGAGCGTGGTGCAGTGACCGGCGCGGGGGCAGGTGTTCTCGTCGCCCTCCAGGCAGGTGACGGGGGCCAGAGAACCCTCGGTGAGGCGGAGGATCTGGCCCACAGAGTAGTCAGCGACGGGGCGGTTCAGGCGGTAGCCGCCGCCCTTGCCACGAAGGCCATCCACCAGGCCGGCCTTGGACAGCACGGAAATGATGCTCTCCAGATATTTTTCAGAGATGCCCTGCCGTTCGGCAATGGCGGGCAGGGGGAGATAGGCGGCGCTGTCGTCCTGAGCCAGCTCCAGCATGACCCGGAGGGCGTAACGGCCTTTGGTAGATACGAGCATGGGAAGACCTCCCTTATGTTAGTAAACATAGTATAGCACTATGTTTATGCGATTGCAAGGGGAAAACGCTCATATATAGTGGTACTTATTCCGCTTGAGCACCAGAAAGACGCCGGAGATGATAAAGGCAAAGATCTCGGCGGCGGTGATGGCCCACCAGATACCGTCCACGCCCAGAAGTATGGGCAGGACGACGACGGAGCCGGCTTGGAACATCAGCGTTCGCAGGAAGGAGATGGCGGCGGAGACGGCACCGTTGTTCAGGGCGGTGAAGAAGCCGGAGGCGAAGATGTTGAAGCCTGCCAGTAGGAACGACCAGCAGAACAGCCGGAAGGCATGGGTGGTCAGGGCGTAGAGGCTGGCATCGTAGCCCACAAACAGCCGGGACAAGGGGGCGGCCAGCACACGGGCCAGGACCGTCAGGGTCACGCCGCCGATGGCCATCAGCAGGGCGCTTTTCCGCAGGAGGTTTTTCAGCTCACTGTGGTGCTGCGCGCCGTAGTGGAAGCTGACCACCGGCGCGCTGCCGATGGAGTAGCCGATGAAGATGGCTACGAAGATGAACTGGACGTACATCAGAACGCCGTAGGCGGAGACGCCGTCCTCGCCGATCAGGCGCATGAGCTGGAAGTTGTAGAGCATACCTACCAGGGAGGAGGAGATGTTGCTCATCAGCTCGGAGGAGCCGTTGCCGCAGGATTGGAGAATGGGGCGCAGACGCAGGGCGGCGGGCCGCAGGCGCAGCAGGCTGGTGTTGGGACGCAGGAAGTAGATCAGGGGCAGTACGCCGCCTACACACTGGCTCAGGCCGGTGGCGATGGCCGCGCCGGCCACACCCCAGTCGAAAACGGCGATGAAGAGCGCGTCCAGCACCATGTTGGTGATGCCGGCGGCCACGGTGACGAAAAGGCCCAGGCGGGGCTTTTCGGCGGCAATGAAGAAGCTCTGGAACACGTTTTGCAGCATGAAGGCGAAGGTGAAGCCGGTAACGATGCGGCCGTAGAGGACGCAGTCGGGCATCATGGCGTCAGACGCGCCCAGCAGACGGGACACGGCGGGCATGGTGATGATGCCCACGGCGGACAGCACTGCGCCCAACAGCAGTGTGAACAGTACCAGCATGGAGAAGGTGCGGTGGGCCTCGTCCTGCTTGCCCTCGCCCAGCAGCTTGGACACCAGGGCGGTGCCGCCGGTGCCGATCATAAAGCCCATGCCGCCCAGGATCATCACGAAGGGCATGACCAGGTTTACGGCGGCAAAGGGCGTTTTGCCCACGAAATTGGAGACGAACAGACCGTCCACCACGCCGTAGATGGACGTGAAGACCATCATGCAGATGGAGGGAAGCGTGAAGCGCAGCAGCTTGCCATACGTGAAATGATCGGAGAGACGGATGGATTGCTTTGCCATGGGGGCCTCCTATCGAAAAAAGTAGCTCCATCGTGAAGATGGAGCTAAATCATCCCACCAAACGGTGGAGTTTGAACTTGGTGACCCGTACCGGATTCGAACCGATGTTAAAGGCGTGAGA
>OGPL01002797.1_pt1 | contig 12186 bp, 10 predicted proteins | sample 1552901 | NCBI WGS metagenome assembly OGPL01 (sample SAMEA2580244, study PRJEB22360) | human gut metagenome | biome: human gut; feature: human-associated habitat; material: faeces | place: Denmark | collected 2008/2010 | reverse complement strand
TGCGAGTGCGGAAAGATAGGTTTGGAGAAATCCTTGATTTGGAACCATCCGAGGTGTGGAAGCAGATTGATGGAGAGTTGGAAAAGAAGATGCAGCGCAACGAGAAAGGATGATGCTTGTGGCAGGATCGTATAAATATTTCAGATATTATTTGCGGGATGTTCCGGAAAATGCATCGCTATAAAAATGCTGGAGGAAATGAATGGTCACACAAGAAATCAACTGATTACAGAATTTCTTATGCATTATCTGAAGACAGGAAGTGAGGATGACATGAAGGCGGCGGATATTATTGCAGATGAAGTGTTTGAGCATACATTAAAAAGAATTGACGAATTGGAACGTCAGGTAAGAATGCTTACAACTGGGCGTGAAAATATAGATGGAAACAAGATTTGGAAGAAGTTTCATTCCGAAGATATTTCCATCAATGAGTTAAATGAAGAGTAAGCAGGAAAATATGAATACTGCAGAAAATATGATCGAAATCTGTTTGGCGTTCTACCACTAAACAGATATATGGTTTGTCTTGATCCCTACATTTGGAGACAAACGTTTTGGCGATGAACGGAGGCTTGGGGATGAGTTACACTTTTTGTGAGAAGAAAGTTGGAGAGAAGCTCCACGAACTAAGAATGAGAAAAAAAGTTGAAGCAGCGGGAAGCAGCAGATGAGATGCACATTTCTCGCGAACACTATTCACGTATAGAAAATGGAACCAGAAGAATAAGCCTGGAAATGCTGTTTATTTTAATGAATTTCTATGGAGAGGATGCGAATACCATCTTATGTATAAAGGATGGAGAATACGTCGAATGAGACGTTTAGAAAGAATATGGAGTTTGAAAAATACATCCTGGACAATGTTGAGATATAAGACAATTTATTCATTTTGTAAGGGTAATTATCAACTTTAGAATTTACAATTAGGCCACGTTATAGTATAGTATATGCTGAATGCGTGGCTTCTTTAGTTACGAAAGAAGCGCGGTATGTTCACACAACAGCTGAACAAAAAACAAAGGAGATAACATAAAATGAAACTAGGAATCGTCGGGCTTCCGAACGTCGGAAAGTCCACATTATTTAATTCTTTGACAAAGGCGGGCGCGGAAAGCGCGAACTATCCGTTCTGTACGATCGATCCGAACGTGGGTGTCGTACCGGTACCGGACAAGCGTCTTGACAAGCTGACCGAGATGTATCATTCAGCGAAGACAACACCGGCCGTGATTGAGTTCGTTGATATTGCAGGACTTGTAAAGGGTGCATCCAAGGGAGAAGGACTTGGAAACCAGTTCTTATCCAACATTCGTGAGACAGATGCGATTGTGCATGTTGTACGTTGCTTTGAAGATCCAAATGTCATTCATGTCGATGGTTCGGTTGATCCGATCCGTGATATTGAGACGATTAACTACGAGTTGATCTTCGCAGATATTGAGGTGCTTGACCGTCGAATTGCGAAGGGACAGCGTGGTGCAGCCAATAATAAGGAACTTGCAAAGGAAGTTGATCTGCAGAAGCGGATCAAGGAGCATCTGGAATCCGGTAAGCTTGCAATTTCCTTTGAGACAGACGATGAGGACGAAATCAAGTGGATCAAGGAATACAACCTGCTGACAGGAAAGCCGGTGATCTATGCGGCAAATGTATCCGAGGATGATCTGGCAGACGATGGAGCAAGCAATCCATATGTACAGAAGGTGCGCGAATATGCGAAGGAATTTGGCAGTGAAGTATTTGCTGTGTGTGCACAGATTGAGCAGGAGATCTCCGAGTTAGATGATGATGAGAAGCAGATGTTCTTAGAGGAGCTTGGCGTATCGGAGTCCGGTCTGGATAAGCTGATCAAGGCAAGTTATTCTCTGCTTGGACTCATCAGTTACCTGACAAGTGGTCCGGATGAGACACGTGCATGGACAATCACGAAGGGCACGAAGGCACCACAGGCAGCGGGTAAGATCCATACGGATTTTGAACGTGGATTCATCAAGGCGGAGGTTGTTGCTTACGATGATCTCATGGAGAGCGGCAACATGCTTGCAGCGAAGGAAAAAGGACTTGTACGACAGGAAGGAAAAGAATATGTCGTGCAGGATGGCGATGTGATCTTATTCAAGTTTAATGTATAGAAACATATCATTGTGAAAAACTTATCAATAGAGTCAATTGACGAAAATAAAAAGGAAAAACTATGTATGATATCAGATTCCCAAATCTTGGGATAGTATTAAAAAATATCAAAGACGGATTCACGATCTTTGGATTTGAAATCAAATTTTATGGTGTGATCATAGCACTTGGATTTGTGCTGGCGTTCCTTGTAATCAGCAAGGAAGCAAAAAGGACCGGGCAGAGCGAGGACACATATCTGGACTTCATGCTCTGGCTGATCATCCCGGCAATCTTAGGTGCGCGGCTCTACTATATTATATTCAGCTGGGATTCGTATTTCCAGAAGGGCAAGGGCTTCGGGAAGACGTTGTTCGATCTGATTGATATCCGGAGCGGCGGACTTGCCATCTACGGTGGCGTGATCGCGGGTGTGATTGTTGCAATCGTCTTTGCGAAGAAGCAGAAGATGAAGTTCTCTGTACTTGCCGACACGGTGACGATGGGACTTCTGATCGGACAGATCATGGGACGCTGGGGCAACTTCTTCAACCGGGAAGCGTTTGGCGATTATACGAATTCGCTTTTTGCGATGGCGATTCCGACCGACTATTATGTTGGCAAAGGAACCCTGACCGGTATGATTAACTCCGGTATCATCACTTCGGAGATGGCGAATCATATGCAGGTCTACGATGGCATGCAGTGGATCACGGTACATCCGACCTTCCTGTACGAATCGGTGTGGAATCTGATCCTTTTGATTGTTATTTTCATCTACCGGAAGCACAAGAAGTTTGATGGCGAGATCTTCCTCATGTATCTGTGGGGCTATGGTCTTGGACGTGTTTGGATCGAGGGACTTCGTTCAGATTCCCTGATGCTTCCGTTCTTCAACATGAAGGTATCCCAGATGATCGCAGCAATCTGTGTACTGGCTTGTTCCGTGCTGATTGTAAAAAAACGGATGGATACCGTAAAAAAACAGGCACCAGCAGGAAAAAAGGAACAATAAATCAATTAAAAATTGTAAGAAATGGACAAGGGAAATGCAAATTGGTATTGCATTTCCCTTTTTTTTGCGTTACAATGAAACCCAAGTGGAAGCTGAGTGGCAGTGAAATGGATGTCAAGTGGTGCTCGGTGGAGGTTGTTCCCACACAGGGAAGAACATTGCATGCAATACGAAAGGTGAAGCTATATGTCAATGGGTATGATAGGAGAATCGAATCATGGCCTCGATGCAAAAGGCAGATTGATTATTCCCATAAGATTCCGTCAGGAACTTGGGGATAAATTTGTGCTGTGCAATGGCATGGACCATAACATTGACGTATATCCGGAAGCAGAGTGGACAAAATTCGCAGAGAAGCTTGCTGCACTGCCAAAGAGTAATTTCCAGGCAAGACGTCTTCGTGATTTCTACGAAGGATCTGCGGTTGTCTGTGAGATGGATAGTCAGTATCGTATTGTAATTCCACAAAAATTACGTGAATATGCGGGCATTGATCGCGAGGTTGTCATGATTGGACATACGGATACCGTAGCAATCTGGGATAAGGCAGCCTGGGATAAGATCAACAGCCCAGAAGAGATTGACCTGAAAGAAATCGCCGAGATTGGTGAGTTGTTCAACATCTAAGGGAGGCTGCGATGGAATTTAAACACAAATCGGTACTTTTGGATGAGACAATTGACAGTCTGAATATAAAACCGGATGGAATCTATGTGGATGGAACCCTCGGTGGGGGTGGACATTCCTTAGAGATCTGCAAGCGGCTTTCGGACAAAGGTAGACTGATCGGAATCGATCAGGATCTGGATGCGATTGCAGCTGCGACCGAGCGGTTGAAGGATTACAAAGATCGTGTAACGATCGTGCATTCCAACTATCAGGATATCGATGCAGTATTAAAGAACTGTTCTGTGAGCGGTGTTGACGGAATCGTTCTGGATCTCGGTGTCTCCTCGTATCAGCTTGATAATGTGGAACGTGGGTTTACTTATCGTGAGGACACGCCGCTTGATATGCGGATGAATCAGGAAAGTACTATGACAGCGAAGGATATTGTAAATGAATATTCTGAAATGGAGCTGTACCATGTGATCCGCGATTATGGCGAGGACAGTTTCGCTAAGAATATTGCAAAGCATATCGTCAAGGCGAGACAGGAGCAGGTGATAGAGACAACCGGACAGTTAAACGAGATCATCAAGGCGGCGATCCCGGCGAAAGTCCGGCAGGGACAGGGACACCCGTCCAAGAAAACATTTCAGGCGATTCGGATTGAATTGAATCACGAGCTGGATGTGCTGGAGAATTCGTTAGATACTATGATCTCATGGCTGAATCCAGGTGGCAGATTGAGCGTGATCACATTCCATTCGTTGGAAGACAGGATTGTAAAAACGATATTTAAAAGAAATATGAATCCATGTACATGTCCACCGGAGTTCCCGGTTTGTGTATGTGGGAAGAAGCCGACTGGCAAGGTGATTACCAGAAAGCCGATTGTTCCAAGTGAACAGGAACTGGCAGAAAACAGTCGGGCAAAGAGTTCCAAGCTGCGGGTATTTGAAAAAGCAGATGTATGATTTTAAGGAGTGATTGATATGGCACAACAGGTTAGAAGACAAATGAATTATGTAGACGGTACGGCTGCAAGACAGATGTACGCAGCTCCGGCACGCCGTGTGCATGAGCCGGAAAGAAAGGCACCGAGCCGTAGAGTTGCTCCACAACAGCGTCCGCAGGAACGACCAAAGGTACGGCGCAGAGTGACTGCGCAGACCAAAAAGACGCTGGCATTCTCCGCAGGATATATGCTGTTTATGGCATTTATGGTATGTCTGGTTGTTGGATCAAGCGTATTGATGTTATATCTGAATACGAAGATCAGCACACAGCAGAACAACATCAGTGCCTTAGAGGCAGAACTTGAAAAGATCGAAGATGATAACGCAGCACATAAGCTTCGTTTGAATAATATGTATACATTGGACGATATTTACAATGTAGCAACCAATGAACTTGGCATGGTCTACGCTAAGAGGGGACAGATCATTTATTATGACAGTGCCAATGAAGATTATGTAAAACAGTATCAGGATGTTCCGGGTTCGAATTAGGATGTAGATCAAAAGTCGAGCAGTTTCGCTGCTCGATTTTTGCGGTTGAGGTAAAAGTATGACTAGAAGACCACAAAACAGAGAAAATAGAAGAAGACGAAAGCGAAAGGTATTTACCAACCGGATGCGCGGCAGATTGAAATTTGTGTTTGGGTGTGTCATGGTTGGATTTGGTGTGCTTGGTGCAAAAATTATCTGGATCAATGCACAAAAAGGAAGCCAGTATAAGCAGCAGGTGTTGACGCAACAGGGCTATTCCAGCAAAGTGATTCCGTATAAGCGTGGTGATATTGTCGATGCGAACGGAACCGTGCTTGCGACGGATAAGAAGGTGTATGATCTGATATTAGAGCCTGCCAATATCGTGCAGTATGAGAAGAAAAAGACGGCGACGGTATCAGCGCTGAAGGAATTTTTCGGATTTACAGATGAGGAGATCGCAGGATTTCTGGCAAATGAAAAATCGTACTATGTAGTGGCAAAGAAGGGCGTTGAGTACGAGGAAGTACAGAAATTTGAGGAATACTGCAAAACCGATGAAGGCTCCAATGTCGTTGGAATCTATTACGAAGAGCGGTATGTACGTGTCTATCCGAACAAAGAACTTGCGTGCCATCTGCTTGGATTTACCGTCAGCGGAAATGTCGGCATGTATGGCGTCGAGGAGTATTATAACAGCGAGTTAAATGGTACGAACGGACGGGAATACTCGTATCTGAATGAGGATTACGGCGTGACCAATTCGATTGAGCCGGCAACTAACGGCTATAACCTTGTGACAAGTATTGATGCAAATGTACAGAAGATTGTTGAGGAAAAGGTAAAGGCAAAACTGGAGGAAGAGGACGCTAAGAATATATCCGTGCTCGTGATGAATCCGAAGAATTGTCAGATCATGGCGCTGTATAATTCCCATACATTTGATCCAAACGATGCTTATGATCTGGATTCGACACAGTATCAGTTCGATACGCAGGAAGAACTCGAGGCATCCGGATATTCCAGTTTTGAGGACTTTAAGCAAAACGGAACAGATGAAGAACATGTGGATGCGCTATACAAGGTATGGCGTAACTTCCCAGTATCGGATGTGTTTGAGCCGGGTTCTACCTATAAGACATTTACGATTTCCGGCGCACTCGAAGAGGGTGTGATCACACCAGAGGATACATTCTTCTGTGATGGTGGTGAGCAGATTGAGGACCGTTATATACAGTGTCATTCCCATGATTACGGTGGACATGGAATGGTCGACCTTTCCGGAGCGCTGGAGAAATCCTGCAACGATGCTTTGATGCAGATTGCAGCAAAGGAAGGAATTGCATTATTTGATAAATATCAGGTGTTGTTTGGATTTGGACAGTCCACGAATGTCGATCTGCCGGGTGAACCAAGCGATTCCTCACTCAGTGGGCTCGTATATCATGCAGATAATATGGGAGCTGTATCCCTTGCGATATCTTCGTTTGGACAGGGTGTAACAACCTCAATGATGCAGGTTGGAACCGCATTTTGTTCTGCGATTAACGGCGGATATTATTATGAGCCAAGTGTTGTACAGCGGATCGAAGATGAAAATGGAAATATCGTCCGGAATCTGGACCCTGTGTTAGTCAGAAGAACGATCTCGGAGGATGTATCAGCACAGATGCGTCAGTTTTTAAAGAACGTAGTATCCGAAGGTACCGGTAAGAAAGCGACCGTTGAGGGTTACGAGATTGGAGGTAAGACCGGTACTGCCGAGAAGCTTCCACGAGGAAATGGAAAATACATTCTTTCCTTTATTGGATTTGCACCGGTGGACGATCCACAGGTTGTTATCTATGTCGTAGCGGATGAACCGGAATTACAGTCAGGAAGTGGCGAGGCAGCGCATTTGTTTGCAGATATTGCAGAAGCTATCTTCCCATATTTGAATATTTACAAGACGGATGAGACATATGATATTGATGAGGCAACGGCAGAGGATGAACCTGCAACGCCAATCTATGGTGGAGAAGCTCCGGCCAATGATGTAGCTGGTGGCAGCGACAACCCATATGTCGAGCAGTCCGAGGGTGAGACGACAACCGAGACAACGACAGAAGATCCGAGTGCAACGACAGAAGCGCCCGCGCAGGACACAACGCAGGAAGCACCAACCGGATGATGTAGAAAACAGGTATAGTTCGCACGCACAGGGAATACATTTTTATAAAATGAGAATTGGGCGATAGCGGATATGCAGCTTTTATTTACGAGTTCCCATCGGAAGCGATTGTTGATCGTAGTGATTGCATTTTTTACGTTATTGACTATAATAACGGTGAAGCTTGTTTCCATCATGACCATGCAGGCGGACGATTATGGATATCGGGCGCGGGCGGTACAGGAACGTGAGCGCAGCATCAAGGCAAAGCGCGGCAGCATCTATGATAGAAATGGTGTTGTGCTTGCTGGTAACCAGGCAGTCTGTTCGATCTCGGTAATCTACAACCAGATCGAAGATCCGGAGACTGTAATTCGGGTTCTCAGTGAGAAACTGGAACTACCGGAGGAAGATGTCCGGAGACGTGTAGAGAAACGCTCGGTGCGTGAGAAAATCAAAAGCAATGTGGACAAGGAATTGGCAGATGAGATCCGCGCGATGAATCTGGCAGGCGTTATGATTGATGAGGACTACAAACGGTATTATCCGTACAGTACACTGGCATCCCATGTGCTGGGATTTACAGGTAGCGACAATCAGGGTATTGTCGGGCTGGAAGTATACTATGATGATCTGTTGATGGGCGAAAATGGCAGCATCAACACCGTTACAAATGCCAGAGGCATTGAAGTGGAAAATATGGCGGAGAGAAGAGTGGAAGGCACAGCCGGACAAAATCTTGTCACGTCCATAGATATAAACATCCAGCAATATATCACGCAGAAAGCGCTTGAGGTGCTGGAGAAAAAACAGGCAAAACGCGTATGTATTATCGTGATGAATCCGCAGAATGGAGAGATCTATGCACTTGCGGATGTGCCGGAATACAACTTAAATGAACCGTTTACATTGAATTATGAGACGGACGAAACGGTAACGCAGGATATGTGGAACCAAATGTGGAGAAACTATTGTATCAGTGATACCTATGAGCCGGGTTCGACGTTCAAGATTGTGACAGCGACAACTGCTTTTGAGCAGGGCGTGTTGCGCGTGGAAGATCAGTTTTACTGCCCGGGTTATCATATTGTGGAGGATCGCCGGATTCGGTGCCACAAGGTTGCCGGACATGGGGCAGAAACCTTCCGGGAAGGTATCATGAATTCCTGCAATCCAGTGTTTATGCAGGTTGGGGAACGCATTGGCGTGGATGGTTTCTATGATGGTTTAAGAAAATTAGGGTTGTTTGAGCAGACGGGGGTCGACCTGCCGGGAGAGGCAAATTCCATCTTCCATAAGCAGGAAAAGGTAGGACCGGTCGAGCTTGCAACGATGTCATTTGGACAGTCGTTTCAGATTACGCCGTTACAGTTGATGCGTGCTGCATCTGCAGTTGTGAATGGCGGGAATCTGGTCACACCTCATTTCGGTGTGTATACGACAGATGAAAATAACAATGTCACTGAGGTTTTGAAATATGAGACGAAGACAGGAGCAGTAAGTACAGCAACCAGCGAGACGATGAAAGGACTGCTCGAAGCAGTCGTTGCAGAGGGCACCGGACATCGGGCGTATATCGCAGGGTATTCGATTGGTGGCAAGACGGCAACAAGTGAGAAACTGCCGCGAAGTGAGAACCGTTACATTTCATCCTTCCTTGGATTTTCACCGGCGGACAATCCGCAGGTTATGACACTGATTCTGATTGATGAACCGCAGGGTATCTATTATGGAGGTACGATTGCGGCACCGGTCGTAGGTGAGATATACGACAACATTCTGCCGTATCTCGGCATCTACAAGGACGAGAACGCAGAGGAGGAGACGACGCAGACAATCAGCATCGACGATGCTGTGTTTTAAATATTACAATACAAGCGATGGCTTGATAAAGGAGAGAAGATATGAAGTACGACATAATTGTTCCAGCATTGATAGCATTTGGTGTGAGTGTGATCTTAAGTCCGATCATTATTCCATTCTTAAAGAAACTGAAGTTCGGGCAGTTTGTGCGTGACGATGGACCGGAATCGCATCTGAAGAAGTCGGGAACGCCGACGATGGGTGGATTGATCATCCTGTTCAGTATCGTGATTACATCACTCTTTTACATCAAGGATCATAAGGAGATCGTTCCAATCCTGTTTGCAACATTGGGATTTGGTCTGGTTGGTTTCTTGGATGACTTTATCAAGGTTGTTATGAAGCGGTCACTTGGACTTCGTGCATGGCAGAAGATGTTGGGACAGTTTTTGGTAACAGGTGTTTTTGCATATTACATTCATGCATATACGGATCTTGGAACTACGATGATTATTCCATTTACACATAAGGTCGTTGACCTTGGATGGGTTTATTTCCCATTGATGTTCTTCGTTATGCTTGGTACAGCAAACGGTGCGAACTTTACAGATGGCCTGGATGGATTGGCATCCTCCGTTACCGTATTGATTGCAACCTTTTTCGCGATTGCATCTATCGCGGCAGGCTCTGGTGTAACACCGATTACATGTGCAGTCGTAGGAAGCCTGCTTGGCTTTTTGGTATACAATGTCTATCCAGCACGTGTGTTCATGGGAGATACCGGATCACTGGCATTGGGTGGATTTGTTGCGTCGACAGCGTATATGCTGCAGATGCCACTGATTATATTGATCGTTGCATTTATTTATCTGGCAGAGGTGCTTTCTGTTATTATTCAGGTTGTAAGCTTCAAGACAACTGGAAAGCGAGTATTTAAGATGGCACCGATCCATCATCATTTTGAGCTTTGCGGATGGCCGGAGACAAAGGTCGTTGCGATCTTCTCGATCGTTACAACGATTCTGTGTCTGATCGGAATTCTGGCAATTTAGAAACGTTAGATAGAATGGAAAAGAGGGAAAACGATGTTCGATAAGAAAGTATTAGTTGCAGGAGCAGGAAAAAGTGGAATCTGTGCAAGTGAGCAGCTTCTTCGAAATGGAGAGCAGGTTGTGCTGTTTGATGAGAACCCGAAGGGTACACTCACAGAGACAGTCATTCTTGAGAAGCTCGGGTTTGACAAGAAACCAGAGGCTTTGACGATCTGGCTTGGTGCGCTGACTGATGAACTGCTTGCAGATATTTCCTGTATGGTTATCAGTCCGGGTATCCCGGTCGATGCACCATTTGCGCTCAAGGTAAAAGAAGCAGGTATTCCGGTGTGGAGTGAAATCGAGCTTGCATATACTTACGAGAAGGGTACAGTAGCCGCCATCACAGGTACGAACGGAAAGACGACAACGACTACATTGGTTGGCGAGATCATGAAAGCCTACAACGACAAAACATTTGTCGTAGGAAATATCGGAATCCCATACACAAGTCTGTCTGATCAGAGCAGTGCGGATTCGGTGACGGTTGCAGAGATCAGTAGCTTCCAGTTGGAGACAATTCATACATTCCGCCCACATGTGAGCGCGATACTCAATATTACACCGGATCATCTGAACCGGCATTATACATTTGAAAACTATGCGAACTGCAAGCTGGATATCACGAAGAACCAGACGAAGGAAGATTATGCAGTGATGAATTACGATGATCCGGAGACGGTGAAGCGTATTGATAAGGTTCCGGCAACGGTGATTTTGTTCAGCCATAAAAAGGAACTGGAGTCCGGTGTAATCGTCCAAGATGGTGCGGTTGTGATCCGGGAGAATGGCAAAGAGACTTATGTGATGCCGCTTTCTGAGTTCCAGCTGCTGGGAGATCACAATATAGAGAATCTTTTGGCTGCGGTTGCAATATCTTATTATATGGGAGCAGATATTGCCACGATCCGTAAGGTCTGCGGCGCATTTAAGGGTGTGGCACACCGGATCGAATATGTGCGCACATTAAATGATGTGAATTATTATAATGATTCCAAAGGAACAAATCCGGATGCGGCGATCAAGGGAATCCAGGCAATGAACCGCCCGACGATCCTGATCGGTGGCGGATATGATAAAGGCGGAAGTTTTAGTGACTGGATCCGCAGTTTTGATGGAAAAGTAAAATGCCTGCTCCTTCTCGGAGATACGAAAGACCGCATCGCTCAGGAAGCAGAGGAGTGTGGATTTTTTGAGTATCGTTTTGTAGATTCTCTTGAAGAGGCGGTCAAAACGGCGCATGATCTGGCTGAAAGCGGAGATGCCGTATTGCTTTCACCGGCGTGTGCAAGCTGGGATATGTTTGATTCCTACGAGCAAAGGGGCACCATGTTTAAAGATTTTGTAAGAGGTTTGGAGTGATTGGTTCATGAAAAACAGAAAGCAGGAAGCAGCCGGGAATGCAGGAGCGGTGTATTCGTTTGATTACAGTCTCCTTTTGATCGTGCTATGTCTTCTTGGATTTGGACTATTGATGATCTATAGTTCCAGTTCTTATACGGCACAGGTAAAATTTCAGGATTCTGCCTACTTTTTGAAAAAACAGCTGATAAATGTTATCGTCGGAATCGTTGTAATGATCATAGTGTCGAAGTTTGATTACCGCATCTTGTTAAAGCGGCTGCCGGGACTCCGGGTGCATCTTGTGACAGTACTCTATTTTTGTGCCGTGCTTTTGCAGCTGTCCGTATATTTTGTCGGAAGAGAATTCAACGGAGCAAAGCGCTGGCTGTACCTCGGACCGGTTTCTATTCAGCCTGCGGAGATCAGTAAGATCGCGGTACTTCTCATCACGGCATCGTTTATTAACAATGCGCCGGCGATGGTAAGCCATATCAAAGGAGCACTTCGAATCCTTCTTGCGGCTGCGGTACTGATCGTTCTTGTCGGAAAAGAAAACCTAAGTTCCGCGATTGTTAT